>Ga0126342_10004166_pt1 | contig 24467 bp, 20 predicted proteins | sample Cyp1metagenome_FD_92528 | JGI IMG/M metagenome (GOLD analysis project Ga0126342, IMG submission 92528) | Coral microbial communities from Lord Howe Island, Old Settlement Bay, Australia - Cyphastrea 1 metagenome | ecosystem: Host-associated > Invertebrates > Cnidaria > Coral ...
AGACTACATACACCATGGCTTGGCTGCTGAGAAAACCCCCCTCCCCTGCCACAGGGGGGGGGAACCATCTGGCTGGGTGGGGGGGGGGTGTGGGGGTCCCTGCTCATATATATATATATATGTGAAATTACCAGGGGGTATTTTGATGTATTTTGCATAAGAGATTCAAAGGGATGTTTACTGATGTTTTGATGGGTACATGGGATTCTCATGGATGGATTCCTCTTTTTCGGCACGAGTTACTCGTAGTAGTAGCGACCACAGAACTTCTGTGGGGTAAAAAACCAAAGAACAAAAGGGGATTTAGCATACCAAAAATGGGACGACACCTTAAATGAATTTAAATTTAAATGATACATATGAAATCATATGAAGCCACAACACTGAGATGCAATGGGATATTTAATGGGGGCATCATCTTTTACCCTCTTTGACGGTATTTAATCGTGGTAGAGTCGTCGCTCGATCGCTTGAGGCGCCTCCAAAGCGGAAACACCGGATCAAGGGGAAGGAGGTGACTCCAAAGGGCTGACCTGGCTTTAGGACTTACCCTCTGGTTATGTCTAACATAGCTATTGAAAATGGTCATCGTTAAATAGTGAGTTTTCCCATTGAAAATTGTGATTTTCAATAGTTATGTAAACGTTTACCAGAGGGTAGAACTTCATCTTTGTAATTTGGAGATGTAGAAGTGGAAATAGCATTTTATATATTTTATAGCTGACATTTGCCAATTTATGTATGGTTCTATGAGTAACCAGAATCACATACAATCATGTATGTATATATATATATATATCATATATATATATATATCATATATATCATATATATATATCATATATATATATATATATATCATATATAGCATATAATATATAAACCATACAGAACGTTTGTAAAGTATGTTTATTTCCTGCAGGGTATCGACTGGCCGCGACGATTTTCCGAAATTAAAGGGCGCCAGACACCTGGCTGACAGGTCATTTTGGAATGGTTGGGGTGATCCTGTGCTTTTTCAGGTTGGTTAAACATGGTTGAACTATGTCAAACTATATATTATACAGTTATCATCAGTTATCCCAATATCACCAAATAATAAAGGTGGTTAATATACCTCTGGTAAGCCAACATAACTATGGAAAATCACAATTTTCAATGGCTAAATCCACTATTTCGATGACCATTTTCAATAGCTATGTTAAATTACCATAGGGCAATTACTGATATGTTGGGATAATGATGGATAATGTTGGGATTCCTATTAATGAGTGTGCTTCCCCTTGCTTATTTACCATCTCACCGATTATGATTGCAATTGGAATTGCAATACTTTGCACAGATATCTAGCGGGGGGATGGCCTACTGAAATTTGATGGGACCGGGCATTTTCTACATGAGATGCGATTTCCGGTTTTTTTTCAATCAAAGCCAGTTTTGGGGATTTGATGGATAGAAGCCTGAAGCCAGTTACCGCACGGTACTCACATGAAAACTGCTGGTATAGCTGGACATTCAGAAGGTATTGGTTTAGGGTCCCATCCACAGCATCAAAATCGTGGAGATAGACATTGCCACTGGATGCTTGAGGCATCGACTTTGTGGTTGACTAGGACGGCTAGGAAGATGAGTTCACAGTGACTTATGAAAGAAACAAAGAAATGCATAGAAATGCCCAAGATGTTCTTTTCGGGACTTCTTCAGGTCAGGGAGTCACTTAACCTACTTAACCCAGCCCGGGGATGTCGAAGTGTTATCCCTGCCCTCGCGATCGATAGGTGGACCCATCCATGCTGGGATTCACTGCTGTGCCACGTGGTCACTATGAAAGCTGAGGGGTGGAAACATGGGCTGCTCTGGGTCACAACTTCCCCCGGGAGCCAGGCACCCAAGTCGCGTCGAACTTAGCATAGATTTTTTTCGAATGTCAGAGCTCGGTTTGGCACCTTAAACATGTACGGTACATTTAAGCGACATCGGGTGGTTAATCACCCAACTGTCCGATTGAACCACAGCCATTTTGGTGGTAACTTATGGACTTCAACCGGTACTTGTTTTAATCCCAGATGGCATCATGGCATTCCTTCAGGGATCCCAACTACCCCAGATTCCACAAAATGGCCACATTTCAGCGGGGAAATCCTCCTGATCTGGGTCGGAATTTCCCGGGTGGTGAAACGGATGTCCAGTGGGAGTATCCGACCAACCGAAAGCAGTGCTTCACGGATGGGATTTTCGGCAACGTCCCTGGATGTCAGATGGTGTAAATTCTCAGCATCTTGGGAGCCCTTGATGTCAGATGAGCAGTGTTCAAAACCCTGGTTGGGGAGTAGCTCGGGGATATTACCCAATATCTTGGGGATTACATTCCAAGAAAGGGGAATCCCGTTCTTAACATTTCTTAACCGATATTTCATGATATTTCATGGAATGACATTTCGGGATTTAAACACTGCTCAGTCTGCCCATTTGGAGATTTACAGTGGAAAGGACAATTCTTATCGATAGAATTCGATGATTTCCACATTAAAAACATCCATTTGCAATAGAGGATTTCTCTATTTATAGATTATTTACCATTTATTAATAGATAATTTCTCTAATTATAGCTAATTTTCCATTGATTAATAGATATTTTCTCTATTTATAGATAATTTACCATTGATCTATTTATAGATGTTTCTTACTGGTACGGTACTGGTAAAAAGAAGTTCCCACGGCTGACCCATCGTTGCTCCACGGGGGTGGTAGCTGCCCGATCCAGCGCCAAAGCGTCAGCCAAAGCGTCGTTGCGACCGTAAAGGTGGAGCAAAGTGGATTGGACATGATCTACCCTCTGGTAATTTAACATAACTATTGAAAATGGCCATAGAAATAGCTGATTATGTTGATTTACCCATTAAAAATGGTGATGTTCCATAGTTATGTAAACGTTTACCAGAGGGTAAGAATGAGATAACCAGAAAGTCCATGGGGATTTTATCAATCAAGCATGGGGCATGGGGGCATGGGCTTTTCAAACACATTCAGAAAGCCTGACTCAAGATCATGGGGTGAAGGCATTGGGTTACTGGTGGCCTCTCCCCCCAAAACAACACCAACAAACCCATGACAAGGATCTGTTCCGAAAACCCGCTGAAAACATTTGCCAAAATGCAAACTGCTTTGCCCTATGGCACTCAGACTTGCTAGAAAATCCACCATTTAGTTCGATAATTTTCCCAGCTACAATCCCCCATTTAGTTCGGGGATTTCGCATTTCCAACTATATGTTTGATAGCCATGAGCTTTTTTTTCTAAACCCCATTGACATCCATTCGATATATAATATAGAATGATATATGATATATCTATATACCAAAAACACCATGACAGATATTTTGGGAAGTTCCACCCTAGCCCTAGCCATGTTTGATTGCCAAACGGTAATAACCGATGATATTCCCCATTATATATAATCCTATTTTCGATGGTTAAATCACCCTTAAAATGGTCAAACCACCATTTTTTATGGTTACATCACAATTCTTGATGGTTAAATCACCATCATAACATATTATAACATATTACAACCAGATATAGCCACTATAACCAATGTGTAAAAAATAGCCGAAGTCCTTTGGAAAGCTGAAACGAGTCGCCACCAACGAAGCGTGTCGTGTCGCCATGTGTCATCATGTGTCGCTGCCTGGCGTATGGATGGTTCACCTGACAGCTGAGAATCTACAGGATATATGGCTATGGATCAATAGCTATAAGTACCATTTTTAGGGTGATGAACATCCATTTTAACCCAGCTATTTTGAGGTGAACAAAAAAGGGGTACTATTGGTTTTGACCCATAATGATCCCAAAACATCCATCGTTATCCCACCATTTGCGACATAGAAAATGGCCCAGTCGAAATGTCGGTGGAAAACTAGCCATTCATAGCATGGTGGATCTTTCCATAGTTATGTTAGTTTATACCCATTCATAGCAGTGAATCTTTCCAGTTCGTTATGTCAATCTTTACCATTTCGGGTATCCAAAAATGCTTGGTTTGGAAAATCCCAAGGGACGATGTCTGGGGCCCTACTCAGGAAACTACTTGGACTTTATTTTATACATATTAGACATTATAATATACATATAGGTACATTTATACATACAGTATATGTGTATGTATGTATATACATATATGAACATGCATTTATAGAGTTGATAGATATAAATGAATGTACTGAATGTACGTAAATGAATTATGGTATGCGGTATGCGAATCATAGAGAGACCATGGTGAAAAATCTCCCGTGGACTTGTTCCCCAGTGGTTGGGTCCTGAGTCCTGGCCATCGATCGAAATATGTGTCGACATATTTCACCATCTTTCACAAAAAAAAATCCAATGGATTGGTTTAAGGGAAAATTTACAGGAAACCATGGTTTTTACCATTAAATATTGGTTTTTTCTGTAAAATTTCCTGAGAATTCTCAGCTCGACAGTTTTGCGTCTCCTCCGCTGATTTCCCCGTGAATTTGGAGTTGTGTATCCGAAGAACTTCATCTGCCTATGTGAGGCACTACGCCAGGAAACAACTAAAATCTTGCTTGAAATCTCTGCAAAGACTTGCCGAATGTTGGCAAGATCCAGATCGCATAGAGTTTCCGAGTTGGCACGTCACTCAAGAGACTGCTGAGGTGTTTAGTTTTTCCCGTCTGGTTATGACTAACAGTTCGCCATGGAAAATCACCATGCTATTATTAATAGGTAAACCATCTATTTCGATTAGGGCCATCTATACCATGGCAAACTGTTAGTCATAACCAGAGGGTAGATGGTATTTTCAGTCTTGGTCAGGGTATTGTTCCCAAAAATTGCCGAGAAAAATCACCCAAAAAGATGCCATACAAGATGCCATTGGGTGATTTTTCTTGGCAAAAAGATGCCATTAGTACAATACCCGGAAGAAACATCACTTCAAAAAGATGCCATTGGATACACCTCCGGCCACCTGTTTTTGTGGGTTTCACCCGGGTCCACCGTGATCCGTTTCCATTCGCACACCGTGCGTGGCGGCCGCAGCGTCGTGGCGGCGCTGGGACGACAGCTGGAGCCTCGCTCGGTCCATGTGTATATACAATTATTAATACATTGTTGTACAATGATATGTAACTCTATATCAGAATTATAGAAACTATATATGTATAGATAGCGTTATGCATAGTTTCATTACTAACTATACATATAACGATGCTGTACATATATTTACATATTATATGCACATATTATATGACTGTTGTAGCTCTCTCCCGCTCTTCTCTCTCTCTCTCTACACTTGTGCATAGCTCTACCTATATATATAAACTCTATATCACTATATGTATATAGGTATAGATGACTGTATATCTAAACATGTAGTTTTGTATCACAATATGTATTATAACATAGTTATGTATTATAACATGTATTATGACATATTTATGTATTACAATATAGTTATGGATTGACAGAGTTATATATGTAATCACACACATATATGTATATATATAAGCATATAGCTATGCACAATACTATGTATATATATATATATACATATATAACTATAAATTTACAAGTATCAGAATTATACATGCAGTCACTAGTGTCATAGCGATCTCTCTCTCTATATACATAAGTGTATGATTGATGTATAACATGTTTTGAATCAAAACATATGATATACCAGTTTTGAATATGAATTGTGGGTTCAAGTACGAGGTGCCATGATCATGGGTCTGGTGAACGATTCCAAGATCCACACGTCCTTCGCCCACAGTCGCGCGTGGTCGCCAACCATGGAAGCTGCACAGCCGCGGAGGCGCAAAAAGATTTTTCTGGAGCCGAGGAGCTCGTAAGATTTTCCAAAGCACATGATAGATCTGTAGCCCCCTCGAAAATGTTACAATGTTACAATTCGATTGGCAATATTGGCACTCTATGGCACTCTCATCCTCATATTGAGTATTCCCAAGAAGGATAGATTCCAATATTATCTTTTGGAGACGTGATTCCCCAAAAAGATGGACACATATTTCCTAATCGCATCAAATGCTGCACGAACTAAGGAACCGGCGAATATGTATCCAATACTGGTCATGGGATCAACATGATCAAGGCTAAAAGTGATAACAATTGCTGAATATCTACCATTTTGAAAAGAGCTGGAATGCGCGACTGGGGTATAGAATATATCAAGCACCAACTGATTCAAGATAGCATACTCATCAACAGTGTGATAGAATAATCAACAGAAACGTGGCATGTATCTGCCAATTCTGATGGATTAAACATGAAAGATGGATCAACGTCCAGTTCAGGACATGACCAACAAACATGAGGAACAGGCTACCAATACCGATGTAGCTGCCAAACAGATGTGTTTTACTTGAAGTATGTGTGATGTGCTGTGCCCAAGAAAAAACGAGTCTTTCACCAACCAATGCAGTGAGTTTATTGTAGAGGAAGTATCTCTCACATTTGGTGGACATAATATTATCAGCAATCGGAACATTTTTCCAAGAATAAATGCAGTACTCGAATTCATATTTACAGCAAGTTCTTTTAATCCTCCTCCCCCTCATCATCATCCACATCCTCATCCACATCCTCATCCACATCTACATCCTCATCACCACCACCACCACCACCATCATCATCATCATCATCATCACCATCATCAAAAACATCATCAGCTCAGTCATTTCACCATTTTTCATCATGTTTTGATAGTTTCAGCAATCTGCCATTTTATTATGTTTTGTTATATATATATATACATATGATATACTTATACCTTGCATCCCTGAATTCTGCTGCTTATTCCGCGACTGGAATCCAGTTTCCGACTGGGGCGTGGTTTTTTTTGCCATGGCATGGAAGGCCAATTTTGGGGTCACCTTCTGCAGGGGATTGTCGTTTTGGTGGAAAGTCACGCAGCGTTTGGAGAGACGATATGCCATTGGGAGTCGTGCCGAATTATTCGGAGATATATTCATTATATTAAATATTATAATATATCGTTGAAAATCTTGGAAGTACAATCATATCTAATTTATATAATCATTTTCCAGGCCATTCAGTGAGATTCATCGACTTACTTATGCCCCAGGTAGCACACCCGTTGCTACTGGCAGCTCTTGTGGGGCAGCCTATCCGACTGGAGGTTGGTTCCAGCCATCAGACTGTGTTTGGAAATGATTTTGCAGGATTTGATGTGAACTTTGGATCATCTTATATATTATGTTATGTTGAGATAATTATATTATACAATCTGTACACTATACTATATATATATACGCACCATATACTATACTATATATATTTACCCCATATACTATACATATACCACACACACACACACTATACTGGGTCCATACTATATATATACGTATATAGATAGATAGATAGATAGATAGATAGATAGATATAGATAGATAGATAGATAGATAGATAGATATGATAGATAGATAGATAGATAGATAGATAAGATAAGATAAGATAGGATAGGATAGGATAGGATAGGATAGGATAGGATTAGATAGATAGATAGATTAGATTAGATTAGATTAGATTAGATTAGATTAGATTAGATTAGATAGATAGATAGATAGATAGATAGATAGATAGTATATTTATACACAGTCGCCACCTGAGGTCAGACCTGTGCTGGGATGTAGAGGGTGCCCGGGTCGGTCGAAGCATGGGTTGGCTAACGGGCCGATGTCGATGCCCCGATTCTTTTTTTTGGGTACTTGGAGGGTCTAGCTATTTATAAGAAACATGATACCCTCTGGTAAACTAACATAATTAATAATTATGGAAAATCATAATTTTTAATGGGTAAATCAACTATAGATCACCATGAGATCCCCATTAAATGTAGTGGTTGGTGGTTTGGAACCATGGAATTTTGAATGACTTTCCATTTTCTATATGGGAATGTCATCATCCCAACTGTCGAACTCCATGATTTTTCAAGATGGGTAGGTATACCACCAACCAGTATAGAGTTGAATATAGTTGAATGCTTTTTTGGCCAATTTCATGGGGATACAGACTTCGACATGTTGAGGTGTAAACTTTTGATGGGGTGAAACTAATAAGTTCAACTGATGGCCAGGTTGAACTGAAACCAGACAGACAAGATAAGACTACTGGTAATTGATGAGCGCATTGATCTAGTTCATGGATGTTAATGTGAGTATATAATAGTATATATATATATCTATATATGTCCAGTTTTATCTTTCAGGGCATCTAATGAAGTACCAAGATCAGCCATGATGTCCTTGTGTTTGGATGGGATTTTCTCATGCTTTGTTGATGTTTGTTGCAATCAACGGGGGTCCCTCGGACAAACCAGGGATTTATCAAGTTCAAATGGATCGATTTATGCTGCGAATGTGCTGTAACGAGGCATCTTTAAGATTTGATAGGACATTTTTACAGAGATAGATGCGAATGCATATACTGTATATTAAATAGCACACAGAAATAAATACATATATATATATGTATACTTATTGATTTATACATAATTATACACATTTATGACATGAGACGACATGGTGGAACATTGAGATTTAATGATATTTACAGACATAGGTCAGTCGATATTCTGGAACACCATAGCACATTCCATACTGCCCATTTCTGGAATACGCATCGGGGTCCCAGGGTGTAACAATCCATGCCCAGATATGAAATTTGTGCTGGGCCATTCACTGCTTCGCCTACAATTTTGGCCTTCCGCAATCTGTGCACTGAAACACGCAATGGTTCTGGAGAATTTCTGACCTCCAGAGTTTTCAGATTTTTCTAGCGAAAATGGTGGAAAGAAGCACCAATCACCACTGTATAATCCATGTTTGTTCCGAGTCGTCTTTGATTCATGTTTGGGGTGGACGACATAGCTCCACTCCACTGAGGCAAGATTTGGCACAAGTGCTTGTCTCGGAAGTTGGCTCCTGCAAGAGCCTTACTCCGAAGGAAGCGAGATCTCATTTTTTTTGGTAATGTAGGGAAGGCTGTGCCATTCCCCATGAACCAAGTTTTTGTGTTTTTTTTTTTTTTTCCACCAACTTCTACATACCATCAATATATCCCATTGATACTTTTGTTGCCCGATTCCCCAAAAACTGCAAGAGTTGCGTCCATTGCAGGAGGAGCAACTGCAGGATGTGGATTGCTTAGTAGCAGGCTGGTTGGATGGGGAAAATTGCCGTGAAAAACACCAGCCACAAGGGCAATTTTTCAATGGGGAAACATGACGAAACATGACTGGTTGGTGGTTTGGAACATGAATTTTATTTTCCAGTTTCTATATTGGATGTCATCCTTCCCATTGACAAACTCATATTTTTCAAGATGGTTATTGCACCACCAACCAGTGATGTAACATGATGAAACATGTTGATTAACCATCAAATCGGCAGTTTTACCCGTGTCATCAACCACCGAACTTTTCATGAAGGTTTAGTTCGATGGGAAAAGGACCGAACTAAATGGTTCATTTTCCAAAACGCCATGTTTGATTACCAGAGGGTAACCATCAAGAATTGGGATGCCATATGTTCACAGAAAGCCATCTGGTTGTGGATCAAAACCTTCCGAATAGACTGGTGAACATGGCGAAAATAAGATCATATCAACATCATTAAATACTTCAGTTATCTTAAGTTAACCCATCCTGATGGGATAGATGCACCAAGAAGCCTGGGAAAGCTCTGGTGGTTCCGAACGGCAGAGATTTCTTCCGAACGGGACGGCTTGCTGGAGAATACGAGGCTACGAGGAAGGGTGGGAATTGCCAGCCCCACTGAAAGGTGGTATGACTCGTATGACCCTGACATACCCTGACCACTGATTTTGGCTATGTCATTTTGGATTACACACTCCTACCATATACTAAACAACTTAGAGTCGAGGTCCCCCAAGGACTCACTCGACGCCAGGGGACAGCACGGCAAAGTCCATTTGCAAGCTGCTGTTCAAGATGAGGAGGGGGTCGACTTTCTGACCAAATGGATGATTTCAACTGAAAGTTTCCATGGTTTTTGAATCCAAGCATGGCGTTCCTATCTTCCATGGTTTATAGTAGCGAAATTCGAGCGAAACCTGGCGATACCTGGCGATACCTGGATAGACATGGATAGACTCAGACGGGATCTCAAGGGGATGGGTTTTTCTGATTGCGCCAGCCAGAAAATCCAGTTTTTTTTACCATGCGCTGTGGTGATAGCCTATGGATCCAGGTACCGTACCTTCTGAAAGGAAGTGGGACTGGGGTATAATTTACTATAGATGTTTTTTGGTACCTAAAAACAGACAGTGGCCATGGATCCATAGGGATAGATGATCTTTGTCCAACAAAAAACCATGGGATTTCCATGGGGATTTCCCATGTTGGAGTCCCCTTAAGGCGAAGGCGAAGGGATTTCCCCGTGGCAGGAGCGACTGTGCTATTGAGAAGTTCTGGCTCCCACTGGGAGAACTGGTGAGCTGCCTGAAAGCCGAAGATCCTACTGGAATGCAGCCTGGATCAACAGGGAGAGCCGATGAGAACTGAGTGAGGAAACTGAAGAAGCCAACCGAAAAACCCAACGGCTGGGGGTGTTTTAACATGTATTAACTATATAACCTGAACCAAATACGATCTCTGTGATGATCCAAAAAAAAGGATGGAAACCACCATTTTTGGATGGTCGTGAACAACCCGACCTCGCGATGTCAAATCTCAATTTTGGATGATGGGAGTTGGGAGTTGGCTTCTGGTACCCCTGTTTTGACACCCCTGTCTTCCTCCAAATCTAGCTCTGGTGATTTCACATATTATCATATGTCTCTATATACGTACGTATATATACATCTATATATATATATATATATTATATCTATGGAAAATCAGCCATTTATAGATGTTAAAACCAATGTTTTACCTATTTTTAGATGCACAGGTCATCACAGGTCGTTTTGCTGCGTCCCGGATGTCGCACCGTGGCTGAGATCATCGTTGTATCCCATCATGGATCAACTGGGCGACCTACCTGTGAACGACCAGGTTCAAGGTGCCATGAAGGCGACAGGTCCGACAGGGGGGAGGAAAACTCCCAGGATATGATCCATGATTTTATTTAGAGCCTCTATAAGTTGAGATATAGCCTCTAGAACTATACAACTATATATAATATATATACACACGTATTATAACTATATAACTATACAACTACAAAACTCTATAACTATACAACTATATATCCACTTATAAGTGAAACTGGACTTCCAAGTAGCCATGCCCTTTATGTCCAAAAAAAGAAACATAACGGGGCATTTCACCACTGTCCATTGCCGTGCGCCGAGCGCTGGGTCGGTGAGGCCTTTATGAACCAGATGTTGACCCATATGTTCTCGCCGGACACCGACCTCTCGAAAAAACGAGCCTGGACACAACATGCCTTTTGCGAAGCCAGGCGGATGAGTTTTTTTTGGGGGAGGCAAGGTGGAAAGGTTGGTTAATAGTGGTTAATAGGCTATAAACCAACAACAATGGGAATATGATGATATATACTGGATTTTTCCGTGTAAATATGCTGGCTGGTACGGTATGACTCTGCAAAAGGGGGTTTTCGCTGCAGGGTATCCCCATGAAAAACAGACTCTTTAGGCAGTGGCCTTGTCAAGAAAGGAACCATAGACCTGCCGCCAGGCTCGTGTATGTCTTGTCTCACACGTATTTCTCAAACAGAAAACGCTGTTTGAGATGCAGTCTGGGTTAAACAACCTCAGAGTTTTGGAGTATGAAGTATGAATAATGTCAACCCTTGCTTGATTAATATTCGCCTAGGCTGTTGAATTGGGGTGTTAAAACTTGAGCATCAGGTTATCACTATTTGGGGAGTACAGCGAAACCGTTAGATAAGAACCGATTAAGAATTTTCCAGCCTACCCTGAGGTTCTTAAGTGCTATAGGTAAAAAATATGGGACTTATGAATGAGGGTACCCTCAACTTCTTAACGGGTTAGTTCTTAAGGGGTTCAGTTCATAGTTGAAATTTCTTAATAATTTCTCAATATAGCATTCGGTACAAATAGCGCCTCCAGCCTTGCAAGCAGCAAAGAGTGGAAGAAGAGGAGGACAACAACAAGGCAGGGAGGGTTGGGCCTGCCGTGGAGTTGGTTGGAAAAAAGACTTTTTAGCCCTCGAAAAGTGTTTGCAGGTGCAGCCATCCAAAACAGAGCTAAGGGCTAGACACTCCAGCATGCCAGGGCTTGAAAGTTCATTTTCGCATGGTATTAGGTTCAGAAAAGAGTTGGGTGGAAAGAAAACTTTTTAGCCCTCGAAAAGTTTTTTCAGGTGCAGCCATCCAAAACAGAGCTAAGGGCGAGACACTCCAGCATGCCGGGGCTTGAGAATTCATTTGGCATGGCATCAGGCTCAGAAAAGAGTTGGGTGGAAAAAAACTTTTTAGGGCCCGAAAAGTTCTTTCAGGTACAGCCATCCAAAACAAAGCCAAGGGCCAGACATTCCAGCATGCCAGGGCTTGAAAGTTCATTTTGGCATGGTTTTAGATCGTGCAAGAGGCGGGGGGAAGAAACACACTTTTCAGGTCCCGAAAAGTTTTTTTTGCGATTTTGGGGCCCGAAACAAGGCAGCACAGGCAAGACAAAACAAGACAAGCTAACACGAGCCAAGGCCAGCACTTTAGGCCAGAAACCCGCCAGTGAGTCTGACTGGTGTCAGGAACCTGCTGCCAACTTCAGACTTGCTAACTGTGTACGGATTCGCTTCCCCCCGGCGCCGGGAATTTGTTTGCTTCTTGCGTGCTTTGCTTGTCATCGGGTTCCCTGGTACTGTACCCAATCGTTCTTTCGGGAAATAGCTGCAACAAAGAAGCTCCACAACATACCTTTCATTTGGTATTCTCCCCCAACACTGCGCCACCATATCAGCGATTGAGAATTTATTTTGATACAAAAGGATGGCTTACTTCCAGTGGGCAGCATACCCGATCACATCCCCCTCTAAGGATCTCCGTTGAACTGTTAGTGGTGGAAACAACTTTTTGGGACCCCAACAGTTTTTCCACCACTAACCGTTCCATGGAGATGCTTGGAAGAAGCTGGCTTGGGGTTGCAGCCCCCAAAGTTTGTTTCAAGGGTTTTGCGGGGACCACTAGGCGTGCAGGTTTGGAAAACAACTTTTGGGGACCCCCAAAATTGCTCCACATTTATAGTTCAATAATATTCAATAGGCATCCCTCCAACCAGGTTGAAAAATACAGAAACACAAATTTCCCGTCTTCATTTGAGCAGCGCCCCGGCCAGGTGGAAGAGAGACTCCAGAACCAGAAGCTCCGGCAGAATATACCTTTCACAGATAATATTTATAATATATATATATATATGTATGTGTATATGTATCATTATATATCACACTAATCAATGTTTGATATCCCGTTAAAGGGGAAGAAGAACCAGTGGCTAGAATCCAGGGTACCTTGGGGTTCTTATTTCAATTAGCCGACAGAAACCGTGGTTTATCCAGCAATCCAGCCCCGGAAGTTCTTATTGCAGTAGGCTCTTAAACAGTGGTTTCACTGTACCCACTAGTCAAAAAAACATGGACCATGGTTTATTCATCCATCCAGGGTTGACATTGTCCATCTGGGTAAGTTACAACGACCTCACTCCGACCTCACTGGAATGATGGTTAGGATTCGGGGAATTATGTCAAGAAGATGCCTTATCTTGTTTCAGGTTAGTGAAATACTATAATCTACCCATGTATTTATATGATTTTATATGTATATATAGAACATTATTATATCACCATGGTTTATGATACTTATACCACTTATACCTATGCTTTATGATCCATAAACAACTTAACTATTTTGGGGGTGAAGCTCTCGGGCGTACCTCGAGTTTTTATCAACAGCCAGGTTAGCCCTGACGTACCGCTATGCCTCTTGGCCGCAGGCGGCCGCAGGCTTCGGAGGGTTTTGGGGTAGCCCCATTTAGGGAAACCTCCACGCAAGCACACACACACACACATATATATATATATACACATAAATATAAACCAAGAATTCACACAAATCATGGTTTCATAGTAATATTATATATACATCAGGAATTCCACACAATTCATGGTTTTAGTATTGGATCTGGTCGTGATTACGGGTTCCTTAATGGGGGGTATTGAATATTAGGGGGGGAGGGGTTACAGTACTTCAGTAGTGGTACCAGAACTGTTTCAGTACTGGAATGACATGAGGACATCTCCAAATTTAACGGGTAGTGAAAAATACTTTTTCAATGGGAAGTTCAGGATCCTAAATTGGAGGTACCAATCCCATATATAAGGCCTATTTTTCAGGCCTAAATTTCAGGGAATATCCCCAGAACATATGGACCAAACTATGGTACTAACGTACCTCCATCTGTTGGATCCTGGATTTCCCATTGACATGATATAAACAAAACATGACGAACATCAACCTTGGACGGTCGTTGAAATTTGTTCGATACTTCATGATGTCTTGCCACACATGGATAGATTATATAATATGTGTATGTGTATATATATATATATATACGTATATACACATACTAAGATATACCAAACTAACGAGCGCAATACTTTTTTGCTGAGTATCTTCAGTTTCGCTTTCATTGCTTACTCTTGTTTTTCATGACTGTGGTCGGCGGTTGGATTTTCCACAGTGCACAGTCACCTTCACCATGCAGGGTTACCCATATGTGATTTGTATATAAACCATATTAGTGAGAGGGGGAAACTCACCACGGTAGTCGTACTTCCTGCGGTTGTGTCTGTTCATCACTTTCTCTATGGATGTCCATCCAATGCAACAGCTACGTCAGCGTAGCCCAATTTCGGTCAAAGTGGGGAGATTTTCGCGGTCGCTTCCGTCCTCCAAAGTAGTGGACTTGAGGGTGGCGAAATCATTTCAACGTGGTACGGATGAGGCTAGTGGCTGCAGATGGCATAGTGGATCTCTTTTCCAGCTGCAGGAGAAGACGGAGACCACCTAGGACCGGTCGCAGCTATTGCTGAGGCAAAGGTCGCGGCAAGACAAGCTTTGGCATTGCTGTGGTGACCAGGTTGTGAGTTGGGGCGATCCACAGGTGATAGCTCTCGGGTCATCAGCTGGGCTCGGTGTCCAACAGGTTTTTTTCGCAGATGGGTCAGCTGTGACTTGGGATTGCCCCAAGTCACAACTGACCCATCATGGTGGTGACAGCTCTGAAAGGTCCATCAGCTTTTTTAGGTCCAGGCTCCAACTGAAAGGTCGCCAGGTCCTGGTGGCAGCTCAAGAGTTGCTGCCCTGAAGACGCACATGTCCATTGCTTGTTTCACAGCCGGGGGCCTGAAAAATTGAAGACGCACAAGAACAGTTTTGTTCTTGTAGAGTTGCTTTATGGCTTTGTCTTGAAAAGGAAGCACAGGGACAGGTTGGAAAGCCACTCTGGCAACACAACATTTGTATATATATATATATAGCACATGCAACGGATTCAAACAAATAGTTGATATATAAAGTTTAACTCGCTTTTGGCATGTTTGGCTCCATCCGACCAGTGTATTGCTAGTTCTCCATGGTTCTTGCAACACTGCGCCATTGTCTGCGCCATCCCCTCAGCTAAGAGGATAATTCACCAAAGGGCCAGTGGCTTGAGAGGCTAACCAAGGTTTAATCCGCACTACTTTTTTTTTGGTGCACTTAGTACGAGGAATCCCACCAAAAATCGTCATGGGCAGAGATAGCATCACTACCAGGGGATCTATGTCGCATCACACGCTCTTTGCGTTGCTCATCACCCGGGGTGAATCGGCGAAATGACCAGGGTCGGGGGATGGAATTGATACCCATCCTGGATGATGTTGGCCTCATTTATGGTGCAATTTCATGGCTATAAAGTCACTTCTCCACTTCTGAAGCCTCTGTTCTTTTCTTTAAGGCTTAAACTCCATTTCAACTGGTATTTGCTGCAATTTCTATTTGGTGTATACTTGTACATGTATCTGTATATACCTACCATGGCTTTCATTGTATCTGTAATTTTATACAGGGATGAGCGGAATGGGCATTACTTACGGTTCTATCTATACGGCTGCATAGTTACCATATATTTGCCATGTATGATGTCAATGTGTCGCTTTCTAATCTCATTGTACATCAATTCGTTGGATATGGTTATGGGTCAAAACCCTGGTACCCTAGGTACTGTACCCGAATTTGGCTGGTTAATGGAAGTTTATTCCAGCAATATGGGAATAATAGGTTTTGACCCATCCCCATACATATATGGAATTTCGGATTTGTCTGAAAATAGTGCGCCCCCCACATCGTTGATCACCGGAAACAAGTTCTCTAAGTCTTCTTGAACCGACCCCAATCGCTTCACATCGCTTCACTCCCCATGTCCCCCATCATTTTCATTTCCCCATTGCATCCGGCGATATCCCCCATACTCATGAAATATCCCTATGTTTTTATCCCAATATATCCCAATATATCCCAAAAAGACATCTCCATGACATAGTTGGTATATATCCCAATTAATATCCCAATTAATATGCCTAATATTATCCATGACTTTTGGCAAAAATCAGTTGGTGACCCAGCAACCTGCTGAGGAGTATGAAGAGCACCTCGGCGCACTCTCAGCCCTGAACCAGGCGCGACAAAAAGGATTGACATGCTGATGCTGGATTTGCTGGATAGGTAAACGAGCAAAAAGGAGGATGTCTAGTCAATGTATGTATATATATATATGTAATATGACATCATATATTATAGCAAAATATGTACATAATAAAATATGTACATAATATAAGATGTATAATAATGATATATATATATACATACTTACAGTATATATATATATTTATTTACAATATATATATATATATATATATCTATACAGTGTATATATATATATATATATATATACAGTGTATATATATATATACAGTGTATATATATATACAGTATATATATATATATACAGTATATATATATACACAGTATATATATATACAGTATATATATATATACACAGTATATATATATACACATAAATGCGCTGTATATGAGTTTATTGGGTTTAATGGGGTTTGATGGACCTGCTGGGTGTGTCTGAATATGGGGTATACCTCCAATTTGAGGGGTAGCATATTTTCAGACAAACAGAAACAGGTCAATCAGAATGGAAGTAGTGGAAGAATGGATTGGAGATTTTGCCACTGGTTGGGCGCGACGTGGGAACCGTCGTGGTTTTAGGCTCTGGCAATTTGCCGTCGAAAAATGTGAGACAACTCCAATTTTCCCGGGTTACACCATGCAAAGCCGATGAATCGGGGACTGGAGCTGATTACTCTCGTTCCACATGCTTCCAACCTTAACTTGAAGTGGGATGATGATGATGATGATTATTATTATTAGTTATTAATGCCTATTATCATGATTACGATCACTATCATTATCTCATCAATATTGTATCATAAGATAATGATAATGATAATGATAGTGATGAGATAAGAACACAGATATTATATAAGAGTTCTCTCTCTATTATTATTATAGATAATGATAAATCATCATTATCAGAGGGTACCATATATACTTATATCAAATATCCATGATATTCCCATTAAATCCCATTAAATTCCCATTAAATTCCCATTAAATTCCATTAAATTCCCATTAAATTCCCATTAAATCCCATGATATTCCCATTAAATCCCATTGCTGCAGCCCAGGTCTGCACTGAGCCCATGGCGCCCCTGCGGCTCTTCGCAGCCGACGGTCACGCCATCGTCGCGGCGACCGTTTCATGGCGCAGCTCCATGACGTCGCAACCAGGTGGCTTGGAGTCCGGGGGGGTTCCAAGGGGTCCCAGTTCTGTGTTTTTTTCCCATGTTTTACGGGAAACACTGGGTCCGGTCCATTGAAGAAAAATAGTTTCAAGAGATTTTTTTTTTCGAGGTGCTAAAAGTGAAGAAAGTGAATGGTGATGAGATAGTGGTGAGTCTCCTCGAAAGGTGATGGTTTAACCAGAAGAAGTATGTTGGGAAACCCTGTTGCTGAAACCAAGCTACCCGTAATCTCATTTGGCACTGGAGAATCCTCCGTTTGTAGATCATAGTTTCATGATGTTTCTATTTTGCCAAAAATGGATATTTTCCGTTGCCCAGATGAGTTCGATGCTGTCAAAAAAAAAATCAACCAACCCTCCAGCAGCTAGATCTCCAGTGATGGTTGAAGCCTTCTCTACATCCATTTCTTTTTGTAGTGGAATCCATGAATTCCACTCCCTCTCTCCATTTTGCAGGAAAATCTACGTGATATTACTTGAAAAGGGATACCCAAATACAATGCCGCGTGCATTAAAAAAAACACACACCCACTTTTTGACACACCACAATCACAAACAAAACACACTTTTCATTTCCTCAAGTCCTGATTCCTCGTTCGAAGATTCACCAAAGCGGCCCTTCCAAAAGGGTTGTCAGTGAAAAAGTACATCAAACTCATCGAACCGGAAGATTTCAGATGATTTAACATGATTTCACCATCAATTTTACGGTATACTATGGTGACTGGTTGGTGGTTTGGAACCGTGGAATTTTATGACTTTCCATTCAGTTGGGAATTTCATCATCCCAACTGACTTTCACTCCATCAATTTTCAGAGGGGTAGGGCTCAACCACCAACCAGAATAGATATAGATGGGAATATATATATATATATAGATAGATAGATTGATTGATTGATTGATTCATTGATTGATAGATAGATAGATAGATAGATATATAGATAGATAGATAGATAGATAGGATTGGATTAGATTAGATAAGATAAGATTAGATTAGATAGATAGATAGAATACATCAGACATATTTGGGGTAGCTATACCACCAACCACGTGATATTCTGGGATATCAAAGTGTCGCTAGGCCTTCTCCTTTGGGCCGTGGCCCTTGTGGCCGTAGTCGCGATCGCCACCGCAGTGCATCTCAAGGTGAGGGATGCGGATCATACGATGGCGAGCAACGGTTTTTTTGGGCTATTTGGGGTCTTAATTTCAAGAATGAAGCTGTTTTGTTTGGCATTTTGGGGTTTGTTCGTAATCTGGAACATTCTGGAAGAATCCGATATCGGGAAATTTTGGTGAGTGTTGTGGGAAAGTTTGAGCCAGGCTGGTTCGCTTAGTCCTCTCCTGGAACTAGCTGGCCCCTGGAAGAAGTGAAGCTGAGAATCCCTAAAGAAGTAGCAAACAAAGAAGTCAAGAAAGTACCCTCTGGTAAACATACAAAAAGCTATTGAAAATGGCCATTTATAGTTGATTTACCCATTAATAGCATGGTGATTTTCCATAGTTATGTTAGTTTACCAGAGGGTAAACCTTGTTTTTTTTCATCCCTTCTATCTCTTTTGGACAGCCCCAGAGACAACGACATATTCAAATGGTTTGTTGTGCCGTTGTGGTGTCATAAGCTCTGTGAAACGTGGTGTTTTTTTGCACTGCAGTCCAGCTGAGAAGGTTAGGAGAACAGCAGTACCTGAATCTGAGAGTGAAGCACTGATGGATGGTCCAGATGCATGATAGCCGACCAGTTTTCGCTTGGAAAAGTTGATGATCCAACAGGTTTTTCTGGAAACGAGAGTCAATGGATGATGCACTGGATAGCTACAACAAAAATCAACGTGGTATTCAATTCAATGGCAACGAAATACGATCTGAGTCACTTGTAGCATGACTGCAACGTCCGCAATGGGCATCTTAGCAGAAAAACAAGTCTGTGTTCCTTGTAAATTCAAGAAGAGTGCTTGCATATCAAAACAAGTGAGATTTCACCACCCAGACTTGAATTTGGATAGACAGATCCAATAATTGAAGCACCTGGATTTTATCTGTGGCGGAGTGGTCGACTGTCCTGCTAAGCTTATGAGCTTCCCCCATGGTGACAGCACCATGGGCAGCCGAAAAGTTGCTCCGCTCTGGTGAAACCAGTCGTGGATCAATGCCGGCGACTTTCTGTAGACGGATGTAGACGGTGCATCGCGCAGATTTCTGGGTCAATCTTGGAATTTCATAATCTTGAACCTCTTGCTAAAAATGGGTGTGTATGATTAATATATATATATATGTATACACTAACGAGCTAAAATTTAGCTCAAACACGACTTTCGCTATCTGAGATTGGCTGTGGACTGCCGCGGAGTTTTGTGTGCACGGATCACGGCGAGTTTGTAGCCGCAGTATCTTTCAGTTGTGATGTGTTGGGATGCGAGGCTCAACAGAATGATTTCAAAGGACAGGCCCCACAGGTCGGCTAAAAGGGCAGGAACATTAAGGAACATCACTGGTTGGTGGTTTGGAACATGAATTTTATGACTTTCCATATTTTTCCATATATTGGGAATAATGACACCAACTGACTTTCATATTTTTTAGAGGAGTTCAAACCACCAACCAGTTAAGGACCATCAGTTTTTGGGGCGGATAAAAGTGTCATTTTGAGTCTGAACATTTTCAGTTCTGAAAGTTCTGAAAGGTCCCGAAATCATCCAGGAAAATGCGGTGATTGCTGTAAGCCCCCATCATTCTTGGTGAATGCCCACAGATCGGCTATGATTTGCTCCGGCGTGTTCGGAATGCTGGGAATGCCACTGGGATGATCCTAAGGGAGGGATTACGGGTTGTGTCCCAGAAAAATCCAATCATTTCTGGATTTTTAAATCGTCCAAACTGAAATCTCTGAACATTTTAAGCAGGTTGCACCCGTCCCCAAGCTGAAGATGTTTTTTGGACACACCCTGGAAATGTTTGTTCCCCGCTTGGCTTCCCATGGAACGTTATGAGCTTTGCCGGTCGGCCTGGGACTGGACCACGGGGTGCCGTGGTTCTCCCGGACCGCTTCGACCGAAACTCAGCGCTAAAGGCGCGCAACGTCGGCGGCTCGCAGGAAAGAAACCTAGCTGCTGTGATTGGGGCACCGGCGAAAATAGATAGGACACCAATGGAAACCAAGAAAAACCAGCATAGTACAATGATGTATACAATGTCTTCCCGTGAAGTTGTGAATTGAATCTCGTTTTTGCGCGTTCCAAAGTTCGGATGTGAAGAATACCGGTTGATGATGTATAGCTTGGTTAGATGTTGAGAGGCCAAGTCCCAAAGGGTCAAACTTGAAGGCATCAACAGCGGCAAAGATGACGAAAAATGAACTGCTCAACTGGAGAAAGTACCTGGATGAGGACTTTCACACTTCCTTTTTTTATAACCACAAATGGGACATATAATGAATATATATATATATATACACATAATACACACAATATTCATATACAAACGATCTAAAAAAACATGTTGCAGGGTATAGAAGATCGTCCATATTCAAGAGTGAGCCATGAGCCATCCTAGTTTGTGTCTTTGCAAAAAGCTTGACCAGCAGCCAGATCTTCGGATCATCCAGTTGCAGTGATTCACTGTGAATCGCTGGGCAGAGTGCACTTTTTTGTATCCCTTGATGGTTTTGGACAGTAAATATGTTGACCATTTTGAACATGTTTGAACACGATTGAACATGTTCCATCAATTTCTCATTCATTTCCAATATGTATAGTTTCCCGTTTTGAACATGTTTCATCAATTTCCATCGATTTATCGTTAATTTCCATACATGTTCCATACATTTCTATGGATGCCGGGGATGAATGATATCCAGCACCGAACATCGGAGATATTTCGAAACACATCCCTGACATTTTGGAGCGTCACCATTTTGGTGCAACATCCGAGCAAAACAGTGGTCAAAATGGTGTAAATCGAACCTTTCTGGCGAGAAAATGATTACCCTCTGGTAATTTAACATTGTTCATTACCAGAGGGTAACAATAGCTATGTTAAATTACCAGAGGGTAACAATCTTGTAACAATTTTGTTGGGAACTTTAAACATGATTACCGCCAATTTCTGGCGAGAAAATCCCGCGTGAAACCTTGGTTGGAGCCACGGCCTCGCCGTTTGCGCCATGCAGTCCTGCGGACAGCTGTGTTCTTGACAGATCCTCAGATCTGGTGGCATCAATCCTGGACACCGGAGCAATATCAAATGAGTTGTGATTTTTCTTATTGGTTAGATCCTGAATGATGATATATATATATATATATATGCAAAGTATATATCTAATTGGTGTACCTGATAGTCTTATGAGTTTTGATTTTTCAGGATATTGATGATATATGGCAAGTTGGGTGATGTAGCTTTCAAGATGAAAAACCATGAAAAACACATGGAAAAACACATGGTGATCAAGTTTCTCCAAACTCTAAGCCACCATTTGTTATGTGTAGTGAATCTTTACAACCATCAACCAGCTGGCTGAAATGTAGTGATCTCGTGGCTTCTCACCAGAAACTATGGCTAGGCCATTCCGATCCATCCTGTCACCATGATACCAGAGGTATGGTTAATCAGAAAAGAGAGGTGAACAGTGTTCGTTCAAACGGTTGACCGACAATTGAGCGGAGATTAGTTCATTGAATCAGGTAGCCATCCCAAAAAGATAGAACAGTAAAGCCTGATTCTAAAGTACATATGCTTGAGATTTGCTATGGGATTTGCATTGGTTTATAGTTGCCATTTAAGAGTTAAGCCATAGTTAAAGCGCATTTCTATTTTTTGGGAGATTTGCTATGGTTTTTATATATAACTATAATTATATATATATATGTATTATAGTCCACAAACACTCGATGATTTCCATATCCTCACCATCCCAAATCCTGATAGGATTGGTGCTGTTAGTATGAGAAATCCGAAAAACACATCTATACACCCCATATACAATCTCTAATGTATGCGTACATATATATATATACATATATATATATATGTATACATATATACCTAGATATAGGTGGAGCATTTGGGATACATCATTTATCCTCATTCTTGTCGGTCAAACCCCTATCCACCAGATAAACAAACAGGACTTACATGATAAATCTCATGTTTGGTACTGTAAACATTTCATAGACTGTATCACTATTCACCATGTTGATGTTCACCATATCCTATAGCATTTACCACCATTTATCCACATGAATGCTGTTGATCGGATAATAGCATGCACCACTATCCACCATTTATCATTTACTACATTTTACTACTGACCACTATTCACTTATCTATCACTATAGCATTTATCCCACCACGAAAAATCCACCAATTCGTCATGCCAGGGCTGTGCCAAAGCCGCACAGCCCGCACAGCAAGGCAGGGCCGGGCTGATCACGAAATCGGGGTTGCACTGGCACCACAGCTATTCACCATGACATATGTCCATTGAGCAAAAGAGTGGTAGAAACATTTAGAAACCAACAATAATGGGAGACATGGCAGTTCTTTTAATCTATGGGACAGAAGAACCGCTTTGTCTGACAACTCGAGGGAAAGTGGCCCGCAACCCGGTGAGCCAGTCGATCCGTGTGTGTCGTTGCAGGGCTCCTTCATCTGGTTATCACGACTTTTTTGGTGGTTCAAATCTGTTATTAGGTGTTTAACAAAAAAACGCATCAGACTTATTTTCAGATTCATTTGACCCAAAGAAAAAAAATGTTTTTTTTCCCTCATAGAGGTGGTGCACAGGATTTTTTTGAAACCAGGTCTCCTCGTGCCTCTGCGAAGGCCGCCGCGTTTCCTAAGTCATGGGGGATCCCCAAGCGAGCATTGGATGGTTTATTTCCATGGGAAAATCCGAGAAAAATTGATGATTTTGGGGTACACCCATTTTAGGACACCTCCATATGGGTCTATCTGAAACTTGGCTACCACCGAATTTCATGTTTTATCGTCATTTTTGTCAACTCAGAACTATGCAGTTTTGGGGTTTCCCACGGTATACCATCATGTCCCCTGAAAAAAAGAGACAATGCCATGTGTAGAGAGGACCGTCATCCCCATTAATAGGGGTAAATATAGTATAGCAACATATAGCAATGCCCAATAAGAAAGAACAGCGAGAAACCTGGAAATATGAAGAGTATATCATCTATATTCATCTAATAAGTCTATAACATCCTGAATTTTCTGTTCATTTTGTTTGGGGTTGATATATCTATTTTCTCAGGAATCCGGTGGGACGCATCAATAACTTGACGGCAACACAGGCTGCACGGACTGTGGTGGAGGAGTCATGGGAGAACTACATCCTCGAGAAGAAGGCGGAAGAGGCTGGGCGTTAGACTGAAAAGGCTTCTGATTGGTGACCCAAAACCAACATGGGTTGTTCCCCACCTGCCAGGTGAGGGTTGTTAGATTTTATGTCAGTTGCCTCCTCCTCCTCCTGCTCCTCCTCCTGCTCCTCCTCCTCCTCTCCTCCTCCTCCTCGTCCTCCTCGTCGTCCTCGTCG
>Ga0126342_10004167_pt1 | contig 24467 bp, 25 predicted proteins | sample Cyp1metagenome_FD_92528 | JGI IMG/M metagenome (GOLD analysis project Ga0126342, IMG submission 92528) | Coral microbial communities from Lord Howe Island, Old Settlement Bay, Australia - Cyphastrea 1 metagenome | ecosystem: Host-associated > Invertebrates > Cnidaria > Coral ...
AGGTCTCATTCCACCATGCTGGTCCCCTAAAGCCACCCCATGTCCCAGCCCCATGTCCCCACTTGTCCCCTAAACCCACCCCATGTCCCAGCCCCGTGTCCCCAAGTGCTACCTAAAGGTCTCACTGGTCCCCTAAAGCCACCCCATGTCCCAGCCCCATGTCCCCACTTGTCCCCTAAACCCAACCCATGTCCCAGCCCCGTGTCCCCAAGTGTTACCCTAAAGGTCTCATTTGGTTATAGCAGCCTCAACCATCAACATCTGGACTGGTGGTGCTGCTGATCCTATTTGTGTGGTTATAAGTGATGCTTTTTGGTTCTAAGTGATCCTGTGGTTCTGAGTGATTCCAATCCTTTGGTTCTAAGTGATCCCCCAACCCCCCAAGGGTTCCTTCTGTTGCTGGTGCTGGTGTTGTTGCTGTCGTTGCTGTTAATGCTGTCGTTGCTGTTGTTGATGATGGAAGGGTCTGCGGCAGAAGCGCGAGCTGGGATAGCAAAGCTAGGGCTTGCTAGATTCAACGGCGAAAGCATCGCCGGATTGTAGGGCTTCGAACACCGGCGATGCCGCAAGGGCTGCTGTTGTTGCCCAGAATTTCGCCCTGTTGCTCTGTTGTTGTTGCTGTTGTTGTTGTTGTTGTTGTTCTTCTTCTTCTTCTCTTCTTCTTCGTATTAGCCAGCTCCCTAAACAACCAATCCATGATGCTCGGGCGTTTCCACTGGAATCCTTTCTTGGCCAGGTCTTCACGGCAAGGTTTATTGATCGATGTCGGTGCACATTATGGTCAAAGTAGTGCCGCCATCCTCAAGGTCTTGGGGGAGGCGAGCTGATAATACCCAGGAGGGCCCAAAATCTGCACATGGGGAGGATTTTCCCTGTTAGTGGCGGCTAATGCAATTGAAATTAAATGCATTTTGCCAACCACAACCTGTTGATGTGCTTTCGCTGCCCTTGCGTTTCCTGTTGTGGAGATTGGATTATGCCACTCCAGCACTCTTCCGCTTCCACTGCTCGCGATGCGCAGATCTTCCTGGTGGTTTCAACATATTCGTTTCCTTCCCCCACTTGAGATGCTCAAACACATTTGACGCGTGGCTCAGCAACGATTTTCCCACGCCAGGCCAGTAGCTACGATTTGAGCTGCCAGCCACAGGTGCAACTGCCGCCATCGGTAATTTTTTCCAGGTTTGTTCCTGGATGGTTTCAGTTTGTTCTTGAACATCTTGAACTACCTAACTTTGTTGTCTGGCAGGATGCTCTGCGGCTGCTGCTGTTTGAGCCCAATCCGAGAAACTGCAAAGTTTTGAGGAAAGCGGTACTGAAATGGCAGCGCCAAGGCGGGCTTGGAGATGACAACATGTGCGTCGTGCGTCATAGTGCGTAGCAACCGTTTTTCTCTGGGCGATGCCCCTCCAAGGTTGGTGACTCGAACATCGAACTATCTTAAGAGGCCTTAAATTAAAAGCAACAATTTTTGACGACGTGCCTGTTTGGCACAAAACTTTTTGTTGCAAGGCTCTTCAGAGAACATAGACAAGTAGCAAATAGATGCCAGGCACTGAAACATGCGAAAGGTGTGAAGCGTTGGAAGGTGGCAGTAGCCCTTGTGCAGAAGTCTGCGAAAACAGATTTTTCTGCCTTTGTCAAGTTGCTGTGTAAATGGAAGAGATATGAAAACAAAAGGCAAAGCGAAACAACAGGTATCACGATTAAGAGAGAAACCTTCGAAGGGCGAACATCAGAAAGCACGATTTTAAGGCCTCAAGAAAGGAAATTGCCCAGTTGAGGCGGAACGATAGGTCGAGGCTTTTCAATCCACCCTTGAAAGCTCCCAGAAAGTCGCAGACCGCTTCAACTAGCATGGCGCATGCTTGGCACATGTCTGTGATGTGGGGTCATTGATAAGATTGATAAGTGCGCATTAGCTGTTCGGGCGAGAGAACCATGCAGGACCCGGCCCTACCGTAGCAAGCCTAGACAATTCCACACCAATTTGGATGGAATCGGTTTTGATTCATGCGTGTTTTGTTTCTAACCTCCACATGACAAATACGAGGATGTCGCAAATACGAGGATGTCGCAAATACGAGGATGTCGCAATGTTTTGTTTCTAATCCCAGCCCCTGTCAGGTTTGGGCCTAACTATGGTTGAGGCCGCCGTGTCAAACCATGTGGGACGGCAGATTTTGCACGGCGTCGCTCAAGGGGGCTCGCTGTCACGCACGGTGCATCCAACTTGGGGGCCGCCTTGGGAGTGTTGGGGCAAGATTGGGGGAAAAACAACATGTTGTCCGCAACCTTAACGTTCGTTGAGACTCATCATTGTGACTTAGCAGAGACAATTCTGTGTTGCTGGGAAGTTGCGAATCCAAGCAAGGCCAAGGAAGAAAATTAGGCCACGGTGGCATGTGAAAGATACCTTGAATACAGTTATCTTCATGGGGAAACAATATCACCTGATCCTCATGAGGGATCAAAATCTGCCACCCCCTATGACCAACATGCTGAACGGGCTAACAACACACCACCCTCTATGGCCAATATGTTGAATCGGGTAATTACATCAACATTATCTTCATGAGGGAACAGAATCCGCCACCCCCTATGACCAATATGTTGAACGGGCTAACAACATCAACTTTATCTTCACGAGGGATCAAAGTTCGCCACCTCCTCAGAACAATATGTTGATTGGGGAAATAATATAAACTTTATCTTCGTGAGGGATCAAAATTAGCCATCCCCTCTGAACAATACGTTGATTGCGGGACATCAACTCCGGGCAAACGTCCAGGTTGCAGTGAACATGTTTTCATAATATAAATCGGTGTGTTGTTTTGACTGATCCAGAATTGATCCATAATTGGATTTGGGAGACAACATGTTGTAGCCTGTGAGCTTTTTTCAGCGATCATTCGGAAGTTTGATCGTTTTCTGTTTTGTGGCTCCAAGTATTTGATATTTTCCACCTCATGTGGAATGATGATCCCAATTGACTTTCATATATTTAGGATATGCGGAAGCCAGCCAGGGCCAAGAAGACCACCTTATTGGGATGATCACCAAGAATTTGCAATTGAATCAAGAGTCTTACGTAGACGATCATAGACAATGTTATAGTATATGTATATATATATACACAGGTATATATGATATATGTAGATTATTACTGCGTGCATATAAGCTATTTTTCATATCACGAGCACATTCCAGTCCTAAGGGGTTATGACCTAGCAAACCATTTAGCGTTTTGACTGTAACTGGCCAGGCGAGCCTTTTGCGACAGCATCCCAATGCCACCCTCCAAGCGGAAGTGGACGTGGTTACGCTGGACTGGTATTTGCAATCGCAAGACTTCGAGGTGACGACAAATAGAGATGGCATGTGGAAAGTTTGAAGATTTCAGTGAATCCCAGTTGGTCGCTGAGTAATTACTGTAGGTACATTAGGTGCTCGTGCCATGGAAAGGACTGCCATAAAGTTGTTCTCCAGTCAGCGGCGAGAAAAAAAAATAGGCCGATCAGCTGATCGCAGGGCGAGATTTTCCTGTTGAAGATCGATGCTGAAGGCTTTGACCCTTGGGTGCTCAGAGGAGCCAAAGAATTGCTGCGGAAGCACCGGGTCAGGCAGGGGGCATTTACGGCTAACCTTTAGGGATTCAATCGGGGGGATTGACTCTTGAAATGATGAAAATGATGATGATGATGATGATGATGGTGATGATGATGATGATGATGATGATGATGAAAATGATGATGATGATGATGGTGATGATGATGATGATGATGATGATGGTGATGATGATGATGGTGATGATGATGATGATGACGATGATGACGGTGACAATGACAATAATGCTGATGATGATGTCGCAGCATCAGCAGCAGCTGCTGCTGCTGATGATGATGATGATGATGGTGATGATGATGCTGATGATGATGCTGATGATGATGCTGATGATGCTACTGCTGATGATGCTGCTGATGACCATGATGATGATGATGATGCTCAGGTTGCTGATGCTGATAATGATGCAGCAGATGATTCTGACCACTTGACCGTGAGGTACTTGATCTTCGAAGTTGACAGAGTTTGGGCATCAGCGGGCCACGGAATACGATTCGACCAGGTGGGAGTGTCTCAATGTGACGACAATTGTGACAACAACGTCTGCCACTTGGATGATCACGCCCCAGGAATCTGAACTCTTAGTGACCTACTGACCATGATTGGGGACACCTTGGTAAGCACGGTTGCCATCTACCAACTGGAAAATTCAACCCAGCAGGCACCAGAGTCGGTCAATGTCTACCCGCATTATGCAATCCCTGCTTTATCAGTAATGGAGGGGATAGTATTCTTGAGAGTATTTTGTCAGTTGTTATATCTTGTTATTGGAATTTTTTGGGTAATCCCAACTATACAGGTTGAAATGATCTTGCATTGATCTGATTTATATCGATAACCGCTGTTCTTCAGTCCAACAAATCCTCTCATCTTTGGTCAGATCCTCCTGTTAGATGTCCGCCACAGACAGTCAAAGAGCTGTACGAACTGGGTTACCTTTGCTTCGTGGTCCATCCCAAGGCCCTCCTTTTGATTTTGACGGCGATGCAGAAAAAAAACCCGAAATTCCAACATGTGAGAGAATCTGGAGGAAAACATGGGAAACCGGCTCAAAATCCAATAGTTTCTCACCATTTTTTCTACTGATTAATCCTACCATATAATACCCCACTATGGTTTGTTCCGTTGTTTTTTGGATGATCACACTGTAGAAAAAGGACAGTTTGGACTCATACCAATGTCTCAACCGGAGTAGTTCCCTGCTTTTCAGGAACCCGAAGATTCCATCATGGCAGTTGAATTCCTTGCCAGGCCTTAGTTCCCATCTACGCTTTCTGGTGGCATCCCAGTTTTACCGACAATACCTGGACAAACGCGGCTTGTTGCAAACAGTTCCTGGTGGTTTTTCCATGGGCAAATGAGCAGCTGAAGGGTGAGAGCATGGACAGCACATACATTGTTTTGGCAATGCATGAAGGGAAGGCATCTTTTTGTGCTAATGGGTAGTTGTCGATTGCGTCGCAGCTGCTTGTGCTTGTACACAGTTGACATTTTATATCTTTGGCCCGATAATCTTAAAGCAGACGGTTCCCTGGGTTTCCTGAGTGTTCTCCCCTTGTGATTTCTCAAAGTGTTTTGGATTCTGATAAGCTATAATAACATATCTTTATGCAATGTGTGGATGTTGAGATGCTGTGCCCTTCTACTTTGTGTTCTTTTGCCTTTTCGGCCACCAGGTGTTTTGCGCTTGTGAATTTGACCCAGAACTCTTTGCCATCTATCTCTCCTATACGGACTCTGCGTACCTTATTGCAGTTTGGTATGCTGCCGTGGAGTTGCAGCAGCAAAGCAGCTTACCTCCGGCGCCCCGGCGCGGAAGAGTTGCAGAAAAGCAGTTTCACCATGGATTGGGTGAGGGACATTTGGAAAAAACATGAAAAACGATATAAAGGAACAACTTTGTCAGGTCTTTTATGGAACACGAAGGGGTAACAAAGATTGGAGGAGAAACGTGACGCTTCCAAACTGGAGAATCATCAATACAACCATGACGCCAGGAAAGATGCAGGAAGGGTTGTAGAAGCAAGAGCAATATCATAAAACGAGCGGGATGGAATCGATGACACGATGATAAATGATTGCTAATCTTCCGAAGTATGCTGAAATTATGGTTTCTGCTGTGTCTATGTCTTGGCCAGGGATAAATTCATCAGCGAAGATACAGTCTTGAACATAGCTCCACGTGCCAGGTATCTGTCTCAAGGACCCGTGTTTGGGCCTGCAGGGCCTTGTGGTTTGAAGCTGCTATAGAGTTGGAAGTTCTCTACAGGACCCATGAGCTGGGGTTCATTTAGAATCATAATTTGGTTGCTGGAGTCAGGATTCCTTCTAGTTTTGTTTTATTTCCATCCTGTGTACGATGTTGACTCCAATTGACTATTTGGGAGCGCGGGGTGGCTGACAGACCAGTCACAGTTGCCAGGAGATGCGAGAGTCCTTCGTTGTCAGTTCAGGTGCTTCAATCGTTGTGGATTGGTAACCGGGCGGAGCTGAGGTCTCGTTGATTCATCGAGCTTGCCAATGCTTTGATCAAGTTGATCAAGTGCGGCAAAGACAATTATGCAAGTCTTGTGGGGTAGAGTAATGTAATACTATTTGTTGAAGACACCGTAGACACCAGAACTACGCAGTCTTCACCATGCTGTTGATGTCGTTGCAGGTTGCTGAACCTGGATCGCCAAGCCTAGAAAAAGCAGGGGCAATGCCTTTTGAAGAGAAGGCAAGCTTCTTTGCAAGGATATGATGGGTGAAGTATGGTAATGTCAAGATAGAGAAAGACATCTGTTTTATGGGGCGAAGGATGCCAACACGTTCCCGGAGCTTTGTTGTGAGATGATCCTTGCCATTGAAGGATTTTGTAAATGCGGTCTTGGTAAAGGCAAGCAAAGACGGGACGGAGATGAAGACACAGATGCTAATGGGTGGGATTCAGAGTTCCACTGAGTTCCACGTCTTTCTTACACCAAAGTAATAAGAGAACAAAACATCGGATGCCTAAGGCAGACCGAACCGTTGGACTGGTGCACTTCTGCTGTGTGCATTCCGTGCCGCCAACGCGGTAGTTGGAGCAGCTGGAGCACTTCTGTCTGGACCTCCGGGAAACTTTGGAGGACTGGCTTCTGGTGTGAGAATGATGTGATGATCTGATTGTAAAGGGGGTTACAACATCATCATATTATAGAATAGGAAAAACACAAATACTTGAATGGATCTTGATCAAGTTGATATGACTTGATGGCGATGGGAAGGTGGAACGGCATGAGTTTTCCTTTCGGCGCATGCCAGCTGGACTCATTTCGCAGATCGGTGGGCTCAGCAGTGGGCGCTTCACCCAGGATATGATACTGTGACTGCCATGTATAGGGGATCTATGGATGCATCGAGAGATATCCAGAAGACAGAACATGCGAAATGCACTATATGTATATATATATATACACAGTGGAAGGAAGTTAAGAAGTCAAACTTCCGACAATATGTACAGATGGAAAAGCAGAGGTAGGAAGAATCAGAGAAGAGAAGAGAAGAGAAGAGAAGAGAAGAAGAGAAAAGAAGAAAGAAGATCAGAGAAGAGAAAGAGTCAGAAGAAAGAAGATGCAGGTGCGCGAAAAGGTAGAAAAGTCGCGAAACATTGTGTTTTTCCAATGATTTGTGGCTCCAGAGGGTCGAAAAGTAGGCTCGCTAAATCGGCGGTTGCGGAGCCATCTGGGCAGATGAGAGATGAAAAATTGCACGCCGTTGTGGCGCGAAGCACATTTCCAAGTCAAAATGCACAAAACACACCATGCTCGGACCAATTTTGGAAGTTGAGATGTAAAAAAAGTGCGCGCCATGGTGGCGCGAAGCACATGTCGAAGTCAAAAAGTGTAAAATACTAGCGATCTTGGAGCACTTTTTGAGGTCAGCCAAAAGTGAGCAAAACGTGAGGGTTTTGTAGCATGTTCAAAACGGTTGGCAGGCGTGGGACATGTGAAGAGGATCCGCAACATCAGAGATGTTACTGTAGGAGGTCAGGGCGGAGATTTCCTGAGAGGGGTTGCATTTTGGAGCGTCAGATCTTCAGGTTTGCTAAGGTGATTTTGCGTGACAGGTGCAGCACCGCATGACCTGGCATCACTGTTTCGTGGCAGTGCAGTACTTTAGATAAATGGAATGGAATAATTGCAAAACGCTTTGGTACGAGGCCGTCAGCTCTGCACTCAACTTTCCGTTTTTGAATCCAACCTTTCAGAATTTGAGGAAGTCTCGCAGAATTGCTTCGTTCTTGACGTTGTCAAGTTCAAAAAATGAGGAAGTCTGGCAAAATTGCTGCGTTTTTGATGTTGTCAAGTTCAAAAACTGAGGAAGTGTCGCAGAATAGCTTCGTTTTCAAGCTTACAGACAGATAGATAGAGGGACAACGACACCACACTACAGCTACAATTACACCACAACCTCAGATACAGCCACAGCCACAACCACCACAACTCCTACAACTACTTCAATTACTACAACTACATTTTCAACTACATTTCAGCAACACTACAGCTACATCTACAGCATTACAACTTCAACAACATCAACTACACTACAACTACAACTACAACTACATTACGAATACAACTACAACTACAACTACAACTACATTACAAGTACAGCTACAAATTCAAATACAATTACATTGCACTTCGCTATGCCACACTACATCCTGAAGTTGTGGGTGAGGTGGCCACTGCAACTACTCCAAAATTCACAACCACCTTCGGTCCATCAGTGGATTCGCTCTGCCATCCATTCATCACAACAATTCACCTCTCCTATAGTTTACTATCTTTGAGACTTCCACCACAGCCTTGCGCGGTACTACTGGTAGATGCATATGTACGCATATACTGTGTACATATCCACATACATATTGTAAAACTAGTACCAGGCCCCGTGCCTATCCTATCATCCTCCTAAACTGAAGGACCACCTGATCCAATCACACACCTTTGGCCCTCCCGAGCCACCAGAGAAACCTCACTTTATGGCGGCGCTCACACCGTTCGAAAGTCCCGGGCCTTCCTAAGCCCTCGTGCTGAAGTGACTGAGCCACATGCAGGCGGCATCCACTGATGTTTGGAACCCGCTTGGAAGAGGACCCTTGGCATACAACTCGTTGTGATGTGCTTCCAAGAACATGTGGAATATGAACGTCGCTCGGAACGAAAACACAACATATATACACACAGATACATATGTGTATGTATATACATATATAATATATATATATATATATACACATAAGCGCATGCATAGACAAGAGCACACATGAGACGAGACGAGATGAGACGAGATGAGACAAAATGATATGATATGAGTGATAGATTCGATTAGGTTACAGCATATAGATTAGGTTAGATTAAGTTAGATTAAATTACACTAGACTGGGCTGGATTAAATTAGATTGGACGAGATTAGATAGACAGACAGATAGAGTAGGTAGGTTAGGAAGGTAGATAAGTAGATAGATCCCAAACCCATGTATTTTAATTATTTTTAATGGGGTCGATCATCAATCCACTACTCCAAGAACTTGGTGCCTCCGGCCGAGATCCAAGTGCTCACAGGACCGGCTCCTGCTGGTGCTGGCGGACCTCGAAAAGCAAGTCACATCCTCAGGAGCTGACGTGGGTCTAATAGCTGGAGGGGCTTAACCGCCCAAATCATCCCAAATCAAAGGCAATTTTAATGTGGACAATTTGATAATCGGGAATTTGGGTGTAGCGTATCTCAGACAAGACAACATGGAGATGCTTGGATCTTGGATGGATAGTTATCCTTTTTCGCTGGTTTTTTGATTAATCAAATTGAAGGATTAACCCCCAGATTGAGCAGACCAAACCAGTCGTACTTTTTCCCAAATTTGACAAGCCTTTGTGAGGCCAGCATGTCGTGGTTTGGACCCTCCCTGCTTCTGGCTTTGGTGATTCGGAAACAAACCTTGAATTTGTTTTTAGACATAATTAAAGCAGGTACACCTGGAAGGTATCATCGCAACCCAATCGACTCACTCACTCCGACTGATTCCCTCGACGCTTGAGGTCCCTGATCTGCTGCAGAAATTCCAGCGCGGGGTCCAAACCATGTCCATGGCATAACAGCCTTTAAGTCGGAAGATGCAGGGGAAGAGCTGATGGATTCGTCCAACATAGACATATCCAGCCATTTCCTGCACTCAACTTTTGTCTGCACATGTCCATCAAACATCAGGAAACGACGGGAGTGAGTTGTCAGGAATTGGCTAGCTGCTACTGAGGCGGGAGTCAGAAGATGGGGCTGAACGTGCTGAAAAACTGAGAGAGCTGGAGGCATCAGATATGGGGGAGATTGGAGCGAAAAATCAGGGAGATTAACCGCAACAAACAGGGGATATTCGTCAAATTTCACACGCGATGTGAAGGGGGATGACCGCATAGACACGGGATATTGATAAACATCAAATAAATATTTGTTGAACGAACAAAGGAGGGGAGACCCGAAACGTCCAGAAATGTGGGTAGGTCCAGGTTGGGATTCCTATGATGTGCTACAGCAATCCATAGGCCACAATGGGCGTAAACACTAGGACTGGGGTTGGGATTCCCAGACGGATCCAATTGTGTTGTCTTGGACATGTGGGTGCACTATGATGCAGTTTTTGGATATCACACCCAAAGAATCTTGTGCCCCAAAGAATTCAAGTCTGGTATTCTTGGATCATCTTGGATCATTGCAGGAATACAGAACAGAATATATATATATATATTATTATATATATAATATTATTATATATATATTATATAATATATATATATATACACATATTTGAGCTTTTTGGATAAGCTCAGAAGTACACGATCAGCTTCCAAGACTCCTTGCTTGGACTACGGTCTTCACAGTCTTTGTTGATTTTTCACTCCATTTTGGTAAGTTTTGAAACAGAAAATCATGTGCGTTGAGTATGGTTCTTCAGACTTTACTATCAGTCCCATCTTTTCCACTTCACCTGGACCATTGGACCATGGAGAGCCCTCTGGATCCCAGCAATTTGGCGCGTGGGCAAACGGGTCGCCGTTCCTGGGCCGCGGAGTTTGCCTTGGCACAGCGCTGTGCCGATCCGGGGACGGCCTTGGCGAATCCCCACACCTGGCAGCGGGTGGCCCTGGCCGTGGATGACTTCCCGGAGTTGGATCACCTTCCGTTGCCCAAAGTTCTGTCGGAGGATGCCCCGACACGGACCTATCGGCAACGGCTGGAGGAACCCAAGAGTACGGTACATTGGGGACAGCGGAAACTCTTTATGGCGGAACTGGAATTTTTACTGGATTTTGCGGAGGAAGCAAAGCATTTGATTTATGCGGGGGCTGCTGAGGGTCAGCATTTGGCAGTCCTTTGTGAGCTTTTTCCAGATATTCAATTGGACGCGTGGGATCCGAGACCCTTTGCAAAATCAGCCCTGCCACCGGCAGCTCCCCCAAATCTTCGTGTGCATCAAGAGTATTTCACTGATGACGTGGCACGACACCTTCGCTCGACCTTGTCAGAGGTGCCGCTGCTGTTTGTCAGCGACATTCGCACGGCCAACTGGCAGAAGGACACACCGGAAGAACACGACCAGCGGTTGTTGGGAGATCTCAAGGCACAACAGAACTGGGTAGATCTGTTGCGACCCACCAGAGCCCTGTTGAAATTTCGCTTCCCCTACACTGAAGGTTGCACCGAAGGCCTGGCTGGGGAGATGCGGCTCCCTGTGTGGGGGCCGCAAACTACCACGGAGTGCCGGTTGCTAGTGACACCTCCTAGCAAGGACGTACCTTTAAGCACCAAATTTTACGATCACAAATGCATGTGGGAGCAATTGTTCTACTTTAACACCGTCACACGGATCTCCATCTACCCACGGCCCAGCTTTGTTGGAGCTGGAGATGAAGAAACTTTGAAGACCGTAGGACTTTGTCGCTGTTTCGACTGTAGCAGGGAGGTGGACCTCTTGGCCACCTATCTGAGGCGACGACAGGTGGCCACTGCTGATTTGGTGAGGGCACTGGTTGAGCTGGCCCGGGACGTCTCGCTGGGCTGCGGCCGTGGACCCAGTGGCCTCCTGGATGCACCAACGGCTCCATGGCAGGCCCAAAGTGAGGCACCTGCGAAGCGGCCAAAAAGGGGAACGGATACGGATGTCCAGGTGTCCCAGAGTCTTCGGCCCCAAATACACTGGATTCACTGGATGTTACCAATCATGTATTTTTGCGAGAGTATGGCTTTGCAATTCTGGGACGTAATCATTTGGGTGCCGCAGCAAGCAGACTCAGTAGACCAGGAAATGGTGGACTTTTGCCTCCAACTTTGCGATGCCAGGTGAGGGTCGAGATGTTCTGCCGCCGCATGAGCACGCAGGAGGAAAGGCGAGGTCCTCGTAGCTCTGCAGCTTCTCGAGGTGAAGTGAAACTTAAGGATCTTTCAGGATATTCTCCAAGTGATCATCAAATATTAGAGAATCTTATGTTCTCAACTTGCCCAACCAACTTAAAAAGTTATGTGTCGTGAAAATTCAAGACAAACCGTGACAAACCCACTTTCATCAGGATTGTTTGATGCGATTTTCCTGACCAGATTGCAAAGTTGCGCAGAGCGGGCTGAGAAGAGCGTTGCGCTGCCACAGCTACTCGTTGGCAGCCGATGGAGCTGAACATGTCGAGGATGGAAATCTTCTTCCACTGATTAGATGAGACGATTTTCGTAAGACACTGGACTGGATTATTGATTATTGATCCACTATAGGCAGGCATCTAATTCCAGGAGGCCATGTCCATTATTGACAGCAATCATCATTGAGGCTTCGCAGCCTTTGTCGGGAAGAGTTGCAGAAAAAGCTCAGTGAGGCTTGAAGAGTGGAGACGTCACTTTGACCCCCGGATGAACTGAGGGATTTTGATGTCCCAAAGTCCCAAACAGATCTAAAGGGGCAGTTGTTTCACTTCAACGTGATGCAACCTGATGATACCCTCTCAAATCCTTGATGTTTGAGTGTTTGAAGACTACGTACTACTGAGCCCATGAGCCCACTACAACATCATCTGTCCAGCAGGGACCCTCCTTCCCAGGAGGATTTGCTGGGCACAACGGCCCTGGTACGGAAGCAGCAAGATGCACTCAATGAGGCAACTCGCACGACGGGTCTGGCAGGTTTCTGCCTCCATTTGGAAGATGAGCAGTAGCAAGACCCCAAATATCTTGGTGGGACTTGATACGAGATATTTCACACTCCTTGCTTTGCAGGCACCTTAGAGTACATGGATTTATCATGATTTAACCAACCGCATGTTGTTTTCTCTGCGTTTGCCCAGACCTCCACAATGCCCAGGTGCAGCTTCAACTGCAGAGGCTCCTGGATCGGCTGCACTTGGCTGGGCTTCGACAGGCGCCAGTCTTTCAGAGGTTTGGAGAGGAATGGCCTACCATATATATGTCATATGGGTAAGATAAGCCAGATTTGAATCTTTTGGCCTTGTGCTTATGCTGGCTTTTGGAAATGGTCTTGGTCATAAACGGGTTGACTTGACGCAGGGACCATGTTGCTGTGAGAGCTTGGACGCTGACTTGCCATTCGTAGTGTTGATGGATGTGGCTTGATAGGGGGCGTCGCTTGCTTCTCTAGTCGTGGATTCACACCCTTTTGATGGACACAATTTCTCCATTGGAATGGAGATACTAGTACTGATTTCGGACCTTCGCGCACAACGAAGACTCCAAGGGTACCAAGGGTCCCAAGGGCTCCAAGGGCCCCAACCCCATGGCACAGAGGCGGTTCTGAGCTGACCGCGCTGGGAATGCGCTGGCCACGGTTCTAGTTGTGACGGACTTTTTACGCGTCTCAGTTGGATGTTTGTTGCAGCACCTTCTTCCCAGCGCCAGCATCTCTCTGAAGTCCCTGTAGTTTAGAAAACAATAGAAGACACAGATGAAAACACGACCAAAGGCGTGGTGTTTGCCAGAAAACCTCCAGGACTTTGCGGAATCAAAGTGGTTGGAAAGTCATGAAATGTCATGAAGTTCTGGCTGCCAATGCAACTCTCGTTCCGCCTGCTCACCATCCGGAAAAGACATGAAAAGACCATATTCCTCAAGCGCCAAATATCAAGATATCAAGTGGATGGGGTCAGGCTTCCTCCCCAAGGCAAATCCCAAGATGGGATGATCTTGGTCCGAGACGGAAAAACAGATGTTTTTTTTCTGGGTGATCAGTGAGTTTCCCAGGGAGTGTGAGCAAAAACTCCAGATGGTTTTCAGTTGCGGGAGATGCTCAAATCTCTCACCTATCAATCTACGGTCTGCTTGAAGGGGGTGATAAGAGGGAACCAGGTCATCTCCAGTTTTGGCAAGCTTTGGAAGTGCCTTCCTGCTGGATCCAAAACGTTCGACCAGGGCTTCGAATGGCTATTTCTTATTATTTCATATTTCATTTGGTTTAATTTGAGAGAGAAAGGATTCATTTTTGATTCCAGCGCTGCAGCTTTGAAGCTCAAAAGAACAGTGACTTCAGTCAGCGACGCGTCTGCGACACCGAGGTGAGAACTTACCAGCGGTCGCTGGTGGTCAAACGCGGGAAACGCATGGGATTTCAGTACCATTCTTAGGTCTCTAAGGAGTAAACAGTGGGAAATCTCGTGGATGATGGGCTGATCAACTACCATTCATTGATGTCTATTTGGAGCGGGTCGTGCGACGAGGGATGCCAAACATAAGAGTTGTTGCCAGGAACACGCCCAAAATGAGGGGCACAATGAAGGAACATGACAGTTCTAGTGAAACAAGGCAAGAAAACTGAGAAGATCAAGAAACAGGGGGGTTCAACCGACAAAGTGCAATAAATTCTAGTAGGTATTAAAAGACAAGAATAGAGTATGTTAATAAACAATGGGGATGCAGTGCACTCCAGGCCCTGGCAAATGAACATTGTAATTTGATGTAATTTGTAAATCCCAAACTCAATAAGACACTGATTTACCAACAAGATCATTTTCATCACCTAAGATGAAGTGAAGCTACCTCAGTTACCTGCAGCACAGGGCTATACTAAGAACAAGTATGATGCCCATGGATTTGTGGCCGCCCAAAATGGGACACAGGCTATCGCGATGTTCCTGGTGAACTGGCCAGGGATCTTGGCGTGGCGTGCTTGCCTGCGTGCCCGTGATTTGGAGGGATCAGCTGATACTAGTGATCCCTATCATCTAATAATCTAATAATCTAATAATAGTGATAATAGTGATTGGATCTTTAGGATCTGTGATCATAGTGATGGTGATTTCGATGCAGGCTGCTAGTAGCGATTTCGATTTTGCTAAACTTAGGTGGCACGGTCATGGTGTTGAGTCAAGTTAAGAACTCCTGAGGTGTCAAAACTGTAGTTTTCCAGGGAGTTGACAAACATCTCAAAAATCCAAATCCTGAGGCCATCTGAGGCCCAATGGTTGTTCTTTCGACAGTGTGTTGCCAGAGTTTCCAGGTTCTTCGACGTGTTGGGCTACCTGGGCCTCAGCAACAAGAACGCGAAGATCTTGTTCTTGGGACCCTGACGGGAGAAGTCATAACAGTTTTCAATCGGAAATCACAGCCAGACTTGTGAAACTTGCAGTTGTCAGAAGGCCGAAACAACACGACAAATATGACAATTCATATATCTACGGTTTGTCCTTTTGAGCTGTGACTTGGGCTTTGTGTACTCCTATCCTGCGGACAGGACTTGACAATGCTGGCAAGACCACCCTTCTCCACATGTTGAAGGACCGTTGGCCGTGTGTGATAGATAATAGATATAATAGCGGACTGCACCTGGTTAGTTGCATCCAAACAATTCGACCTAATGGAGAGATTTGACCTTGTCCCTCCAGCATTGCTTTTGTTGTCCCAATGGCCCAAGAATAGATAGAGGGACAACTAACTGGCTAAAACCCCCAATATTTGTGTCTGAAAATTGGCGAATTACACAGGGAACATGGGAAAACGATGATCTGGATATGCCAGGATGACAGGATCGCCACCCACGTTCCTACGCTTCATCCTCACTCGGAGGTGCGTTCCACAGTGCAATGAGGCTGTGGATCATTCTGACTTAGACGATTTTAGATCTGAGTTGAGTTTGGACAAATTGTATGTAGATGTTGAATTATGTTGATTTGATATCGGTGTGACAACAGATCTGGTGTGACAACAGATCTGGTGCCACAATACGAATGGATTCCTCTACAGCAATTTCTAACATCGATATGCTACCAACAACATGGTCCAACTTGGGGTTACTTTGGGGAAAGGTGGCATCGCAGCTGTCACTCAATGAACAGTCCAGCCTCTGAGGTTTGAGGAAATTCATGGCGTAATGGGCTGGGTTCATTTTTTCACATGATCTTGAAATATCTTTATTCATATTCCATGTGTGGTTAGTTTTCACCACGGTGATCCATATTACTGTAGATCATATTGTATATTCACATTTTATTATAGTAGACCACTAATATCATTAGAGCCTCCCTTTATTAAATCCATATTAGTGGATGGTCGTCATTCAGGAGCTGATGATCAAGAACATCCGCTTCCGCACCTATGACCTGGGTGGCCACGAGACCGCGCGTCGGATCTGGAAGGACTACTTCGCCACCGTGGGGCAGCCAAGGCGACAGCTGAGAAAAGAATGCCTGGATCATGTAGACTTATGGTCACTTATGGTGTATATATATATACACATATACACATAATATTCACAATATATTCACAATATATATATATATATATTATCATTATTATGTATATATAAATGATATAATTAATAATTAGCATATGCCATCATAGGAATCGTTGAGGGGCCGTGGTTGGATGGCGGCTCATCAGAGTCCACCAGCTAGCGAGACATCCCGGCGTACTTTGAGCGTGGCTTGGGAAATCCCGGCCCAATAGCTTACTGGGGTTTAAGATATACATCAAACCATGGCATTTTAATGGCATTTAACTAAGGTTTTAATTGTTCAAAAGATATCAAGTGGGAACCCTCCGGTAATCCAACCTGGCAATGGTGAATCCAGCATTTATAGATGTTTTTCCAGCTATAAACCTTCATTGATAGATATATACGTATATATGTATAATATACGTATATATATATATATACATATATATATATATACATATGTAAATATATAGAATGGATTTCCCAGTCTGCCACATTTGAACAACGCCCAGGTCGATGGAATCATCTTCTTGGTGGATGCCGCAGACCGCACGCGCTTTCAGGCCTTTTTAGAAAACCAACCCTGCTGGGTCAGCAGGTTTGTCCCCCCCGGCTGAAAAATGGTAAAATGAACCATGGGTCATCTTATAATACCATGGTTTATTGATGGTTATTTTTACCATTGATAGTTATTATAATACCATTATAACTGGTTTATTGATGATCAATGGGTCCCCCTGATTCATGGTTTATTGATTGATATTGATCATCCGATAGTTTAGATGATGTTGATGGATGGATAAATTGCGTTCCCAATTGATGATATTGGGACCATGATTTTTCACCAATGCTTTAGAAGACCATTTCCCCATTCATGATATGGATGGCCGTGACATAAGGTCTGCTTGCGTGATGTGATTTTTTTGGTTGAAGTCTTTCCGAGGATAAATCATCGAACCACCAAATTTTGTCGAACTGACACCAAGGTGCCATTTTTCATCATTTTTCTTTTGTTTGATGGGTTTCCAGCTCGTGTCAGTGGTTCAGCTGGTGTCAGGAAGCCAATGAGGAGTTGAACGGCCTTCTGAACGAGCAGGTGGGAGGGCGGCAATCACCTGTGCAACCCAGGTATGGGTCAGAGTCAGCATGATGATGTTGAGCAGTTGATGGTTTTCGTCCCGAACATCACGAGACCCACATCTCCCAGCTTCGAAGGCCCTGGCCAACGTGCCTTTCGTGGTGTAGAGCCAGCCATGTGTTACACGACGAGCATGTATGGTGACCTGTCGGGTTTGACTCACCGGGAATCCCATGGAGGATTGAAGGATATATATATATATAACGAAGCGACAGATTAGCCAGCCACATTCGATATCAAGGACTTTTCATACGCCGCCACCTATGCCAGGCTGGGCAACAAGATCGACATCCCTACAGCTGCGTCGGAGGATGAGCTGCGAAATGCACTCGGGCGCGGCCCAGCAGACCATTGGGAATATTGGGGTGGGCCTTTGGTGGAGTTTGTAAATTGATGTAAATTAAGATATCGCGGACTGCTTCAAGGACACACAGGGCACAGCAGTGCAGTGCCGCTGCGGCCTCTAGGTTCGTCTCATGCAGGTCTTGCCAGATTGCCCGAGTGGCGGATCGGCCTTGAAGCAGTGAAACCAGTCATATGTTGGTGACATCGCTGACATCGCTGTACTGTACACCGCAGTCAGCCAACTTGACATAAAGACCGGCAGTGGGCCTATGAATCCTCAGATCAGTTTTGGCAACATCAGAAAAAAGCACCTCACGAAACTCATCACGACCAAAAAGCCAAAGCACAGCCTTCCTAATCAAACCATAAAGAAAAGAAAGAGTGGGGCGTTCATACCGTGAATTCAAGGTATGAAGCTCCACTTCACCGGTCTGAGGGTTCCGAAACGGAAATTGGACACTGACATCCTTGGCCATCCAAACAGCCATCTCCTCAAAACACAACGGATAGACACAATCACCAACCGCCCTGTGCAAAAGCCAGGCCAAAATGGATGCCAGAAAACCACTGGGCAAATCTGCAGGTCTACTCAAATCATGATGGATCCGATACTCGACATCAGGCATGTACAAATCAGTCAAGGAAAATCGGTCCGAAACAAAACCAAAAAGTGAAACATCCAAGTCTTCCAGTGGTTCATTTGAATTGCTACGAGGTTGCGCAGCAACCCCAAAGTAAAAAGCCCTCAGTTGCCTCAGTCTGCCAGCCATCAATTCGTGATGTCGCAAAGCGTCAGCTCGAAGCTGCAGAAGAAATGCTGGTCGATTACTAGTGAGTGAATAAACCGACAGCAGCATCAACTCGGCCGTTCCAAAGGTGGATCCAGTCTTCAAAGGGGTCACAAAGTTGTTGAGGATCAAGATGACTGGGAACCCAATGCGGCACCAGGCGCAGAGAACCAAGTTGCAAAAATAAGTCTTGCAGCTGCTCCCAAAGATCTCGATGCGCCCAGTCGCCAATGGTGGTGTGTTGTTGCAAGAAAAGCAAACTTCCACCACAAACTTGGAATCAATCCAAAGGTGAACATCAGCCGCGTAGCAGTTCTGCCAGGCCACAACGCTGACCACAGCACAAAGTTCTGCTCTATCATTCGTTTGGCAAAGCCCTGGCACATAGCCTATTGATACCAGTTGACCAGTTGAAGCACTCAACCCTCCCCATGATGCCAGTTGAAAAGGCAATCTCGGATTCAAGGCAGATCCATCGGTGAACACGTGTTGTATGCCCACCCCAGGTCTGGAAAGAAAAGTATTTTGGGTATCTTCTATGGCCATCAATGCACGCTTCCACTGAACCGCACAGGGAGAGCGTGACGGCAGCAAATGAGCTTTCAAGGCAGTAGTATCCAAAGAATGATGTGATTGCCAGGCAGCAATAGATGATCGCACTGAGCCAAAACGAGGGCATTCTAACCAATGCAGTTGAGTGTCAGGAACTCCACAAAGAGCGCAAGTGCAAGACTTCGTAAGGTCATACTTAGCATGCAGAGAGCTATCCATGAAGGCACCAGATTGCAGCGAACCCTGCAGCGACTGTTGCAAACTCGTCAATGATGAAGAGTCTACAGAGACCAAAAGCGGATCGAGTCCACAAAGGTCGGACATCGTCTTGCGAAGCTTGACCAGTCGCGAGACATGCTGTAGCCAGGCATCGTGCAGCAACGCAGTAAGTGAAGTGGCATCCAAAGTTCAGAGATGGTGAGCACAGCCATCATGGTCAATCCCATAAGGTGGTTCAATTTTCCATCCCACTTGGTTAAGGACTAGAACAAGTTGACTAAAGGGGCCACTAAAAAGGTTACCATATGTTACCATCAAAGCTGCACATAAAAAGACGCCAAACTGAAAACATTCTAGGCTCCTTTCTCACCAAACGAATAAAAGAGTGCACCGTCATCTGAAGACGCCAGAGGCCAGGGTCCGCTAATGGTGTCGTAGAAAGGGTCAACTTCACGAAACCATTGACGCCTGCTCTGGCCAGTTGAAGCGCGTTGAGCGCCGCTGTCCGCAAGTGATCCAAGTGCACCTCACCCAGACAAGAGCCGTTGATGCCATGCAAAGCTGATGTCCAACAAACTGTTGGGACTGCAGAAAGTTTCAGACGCAAAGGCGCCTTGCTCTGTCGCAGTCTTCGCCGCACCGCAGCCAACTTAGCAATGAAAGACATCACGCCACCAAGTTCTCTTGCATGTTCCACTCTTTGAAACGGCAACGCAACCAATTGGCGACGTTGTTCAGTGGTCAACGCCCAGCAGTAAGATTTGCCTTCGTCAATCTTCATGTTCCATAGTCTAAAAAACTCCAGCAAACAAACTAGGCCATGCGCCAGGGCACCAGTGACTTGAGCAACAACACTGAGGTTGTCAACAAAGGAAAGTGATCGGACGCTTGGGCAATACACCCTCATGTAGAGGTGCCAAGTGAAGCAAAGCTGTGTCATACCATAGACACTGAGCGCATCACCCTCGGGCATGCCACAGCTCGACGTAGTTGAACAGCTCGGGGAGCCACGCACTTCAAAAGATCGAGTGCAGTTGTCCAAGAACAGCTTCCAAGGAGTGGTGACACAACTAGGCACCCCCAAATGAGTAGCTAGAGCCATAGTGTGCTGGCGCGGTATGAAGTTGAAGGCCCTCTGCAAATCAGTGCTGAGTCCACACAGTTGAGAGTTGCATTTAAGGGAGTGTCAATTTCAGCTTGAAGTAGCGACCATAGCTGACTGGGCTCACATCCTGGCAAAAATCCATAAGCCTCAACGTCCATTCGTGGTGCCAGAGCTCGCAGGGGTTGCTGTGAGCGCAAACTGGCCCACGTCCGACAAATGACGCTGAAAATCACAATGGGTCTAAATCTGTCAACAGTTGATGCAGCAACATCTTTGGCAATGACACTGACCACCCCAAAAAGAAGCGCTGTGGGCCAAGCGGAGTTGCCCTGTTCAATGTCATGCAGAAGGTCAAGCAACCTTTGCGTCCAAACATCTGGGAGCGCCTGCAAGTCAACATGTGAAATCCCATCAACACCTCGTGCAGCAGTCTTTTTGTAGCGGCGTAAAGCCCGCTTCCATTGCCACAAACTGATTGTTTCCAGCTCAAACTTGAAACGAGGCACGTATGCTTGAAAGAAACTAATGACCCTCTGCCAGGTGTCTGCATCAACCGTCTCAAGTGCACCCCATGTAGGTTTCCAAAACGCAAGCAAGGATTCATGCAAGTCTTCCGTAGCTGACAAAGTTTGTTGTTGTTCAACTACATCCCCATGAGCAAATTGCGTGGCATCCATGACTTGAATCACAACCTCATTGATGGGTGTGACAGACAACTCAACTCCCCATGATCACTAGTCCACCGTGAGTGCCCTGTCTGGAAAAGAGGGGAATCAAGATGAAGTTGCGCAGTGTCTTCATCAATCGCCAGCACGGCAGCAAGTCAAGTCTTTCACGTTGTGGGGCCTTCAAGTCCTGGAAGATTCCAGTCATGCCCTTGTCATACTTGAGCCGCAGAAGCTTGACAGGTTGTCTCAGGTGCCATGACTGGTAGGCCTCAAAGGATTGCTTGAAGGTGGCAAAAAGAAGTTCCGCAACCTCCATCGTGGGTGGTGCCGTTGGCAATCTGCGTGGTGTGCCAGGCACTGAATGAGTTCTGCGGGTTTGCCACCAAGAAGAAAATCCACCATCAAAGACCGGTGAACGAAGAACTGCTGACCAAAGTTCCAGCCGATATGCTATAGCAGAGGGGCTCAATTTTCCCGGCTTGAATGCCCGCCAGGTAGCTCTGAAGTCTTCTAAGTTGACGAAACCATAGTTTGACTTCAGTGCCAATCAAGTCATTTCTAAGAACCACCTCACTGGGACGGCTGGGTTTGATGTGAAGCTGAGAAGCAGCTTTCACAGGCTGTGTCCGTTGTAGCCGCCCCTGCTGCGCTCGTTGTAGTTTTTGTTGTGGCTGACCTTGAACAAATCCATCTAGATTGCGCTCAAACGAGGATGCCCAGTCAGCCCATCTCACATCAACATCCTCCAAAGAAGTCCAAGACGGAGGTGAGGGGAGATGGACGTGGCCAGACCAATTGCGCAAGAAATTTGGTGGGAATAGCCAGGCTGACGGTCACAGTGCTGTGCTCAGCAAACACATCAGCCACATCAACTTGCCGACAGAGGGCAGCAGCTTCAGGACTGAGCCAAACAATGTCGCGCTCAGTCGCATGTTTGCAAGTGAAGACCTTCTCTTGATCCCACAAGGTAGAAGCCAAGTCTTGAGCTGAAACCCACCCAAGTTGATGCTAGTTGAAAATGAGCAACCCATCAGCAGTAGTGTTGCAATCGCCCCCCACCAGCCGAGGTCCACAACCTCCAAGTATCACTTCAGTAGTGAGGATGTCCAAAAAGGAACTAGTCAGCTCCGGCGCATTGGGCCATGTTGGTCCGGAAGGGTATCCATATACAACAGCATTGGTCCAATCGCATGGCGAGTGACAAGAACACGCCCACATTCTCGTTCCCCATGGTAAGGCAGTTGTACTTCGCTGGAAGGGTAGTCTGAAATGGTTGTGACACCCGACCAGGTACCAGCCCAAGTAGAGTTGGATCTCATGGCCACCGGTGCTCCAAAATGAAGTCGTAGGCGGCGATTCTGTTGATTGGCGATCTGCCGAGAAGTCGCAGCACAAGAAGCTAGCTGGTTCCTTTTGGCGAAGGCCGGAACTGTTGGAAAATCTAAAGTGTTGTAGGTCATCAGGACCTGGATGTAGTGCTTCACCCCAACGTTGCGGAGGCAAGTTGGGTGATTGGAACAATTGCAATGCCTGGGCACCACAAAACTGCAGCAAAATGACAAAAGGCCAAAGCCATTGCCAAAGAAAAGTCCAAATCCATCTTGCTTGGCCTGGCTGCCCTAGTCACTCTGAGCGATGTTTCTTGCTCAGCAGGGCTTCAAAACGATCCATCTGTGTGGAAAGGGCAGTGCTCATCTCGTGAGAGATTTCACCCTTCATGGAGCTGAACGTGTGCTGCATCGCCTGGTGAAGATTGTCAGCTGACGTGTGAACTTCAGTACGCGCAGCCACCAGGTCATGTTGCTGTTGTCGCAAGGAGGTGTGAAGATGGGCCAACAGCTCATCTTGGGCTGCCAATCTGTTGCCCGTCTCATGGAACCAAGTCTGAAAGGTTTGGCTGTGGAACTTGATCTCTGCCATGTCAGTTTCAAGCTGTTTGATGCGTGTGACACTTCGGAGCTGCCCATGTGCTGCTGCAGATCCATCATCTTAGTGCCAAGCTCTTGTTGAACTGATGCGTGAACATACGTCTTCAACTTGTCAGCCAAAGCTTCATAGCGCTTCAGAGGAGCCTGTGCTGTTGTCTTGGCTGAGCTATGCCGGTTGCTCCATGGATCCAGTTCTGGTGCCAACCAGGGGTCGGAGGGAGTAGTGGAGGAAGATGATGGTTGGGCTCCATGGGATCGCAAATGTTTCTGAGCACGAAGTGGGCCAACAACTGCAGGAGCTCGTCCTTGTTCATTGCGTTCACGAAGAAGTGAGATCATCACATCTTGTCCAAAGGCTGGGAGAACATTTTTGGAAGGTGGTTGTGCGGCACCCACTTCCCATGCTCCACCCTCTGCTGTGCCCCTGGCAGGCTGCAGCGGTTTGGCTTGCCACTGCCAATCTTTCAACAGCTGCACGAGTTGTTGCCGCTGAAGTCCATGCGGCAAAGGATGGAGACGGAAAACTTGAGTGACAGCCACTTGAGAAAGGTCTCACCTGGCCGTAGGAGCTGCCTCCTCGTAGGTAGCCAAAACTCTGATCCCATAGCGCTGCTCCATGCGGACCAGAGACAGTCCATGAGAGGCAAGCTTCAGGCGGTGACTAGCCTTCTCACGATTGGCCCCTGCCAACCAAATGACAGCATAGTCCTCATCAGTGGAGCGAGAAGTGGTGGAACGAGGCTCCATGTAGGCACCTTCAACATTGACCTGCAGCAGGTCAGAAAGAGTTGGAGATGCAATGCGCAAGAAGGCCAAGAAGAGATCTGCACGTGGGGCAGGGAGCACCTGGCCTTCCATGGATTGAAATCGACGACCCCAAACTTCGTGAACAACTTGATCAATACTATCTTCAACAGCCGCATGATATGCCCCACAACTATGGTCACAAGTCAATGCATTGCAGAGACGCAGCATTGGCACCAGTTGGATAAGATGCGTGATGGGTGACCCTGCGATCTGCTCCCAATGTTGAGAGTTCGTCTCGAAAGAGTTGGATCGTCAAAACATGAGTTTCTGCGACATCCATGCTAGTAGCTGGATCAGGTTGTTGAACTCGATGAACCTCATGGTCACCCAATTGAAGAATGCAGCCATGAATCAACAGAGGATCACTTGTTGGAAGGTAAGTGACAGGAAATCGAAGAGAGGTGACTGTAGCAGCTGTAGCAGTCCCTTTCAGGTGAGCTGGGACATTGCAGTAGGAGAAGGGGTTCAGAGAAACCACGCAAGCCTCTAAGCCTCTAAGCGCCTAAGCCTCTAAACGCAAAGAGACTGGGCAAAAGCGCATAAGCCTCTAAGCGCCTAAGCCTCTA
>Ga0126342_10004168_pt1 | contig 24462 bp, 26 predicted proteins | sample Cyp1metagenome_FD_92528 | JGI IMG/M metagenome (GOLD analysis project Ga0126342, IMG submission 92528) | Coral microbial communities from Lord Howe Island, Old Settlement Bay, Australia - Cyphastrea 1 metagenome | ecosystem: Host-associated > Invertebrates > Cnidaria > Coral ...
GTGATCCCAGTGATCCCAGGTTGCCCAGCAAGGCCCCTGTCAGGTGGCAGTGCGTCTCTGATGGCTCATGGCATGGCAGTGAAGCCGGGCCGCAGCCACCAAGCTTTGCTGTGGACCTGGGAAGCACAACGGAACTGGGCCTTGGAGGCGACCAAGAACCTCCAGGCCCAGCATGGCCCAGCAGCTCATGGCGAGATATGGCGAGACTGATAGAGTTTGAGTTGGAGACAATTTGCATGGCAGGCTGCGGGGGCAGATGCTGTTTTAGCAACTTGGCTACATCTTGGCTACATCTTGGCTACATCTTGGCTACATCTTAAGATATCTTGATATTATTATATCAGGTGTTATATCTTGATACAGCTTTGGACCTGCGAGACGTGGATGTGAATGAGAGCCTCTTGCCTTTTGTCAGCTGTCTGTAATATGAAAGATTCCTCGCACATCCATCATTGCTTTCGCATCAACTATCCGTGTCCCTCTCCTCCCTCCCTCTCCCTCCATGCGATCTGCGCATGCGCACAGAGTGACTGAGCAGAAAAAATACAATGAAAGAGCATAATTAGCGTCTCTCCTTCACGACCTGCTGCAAAGACACGTGTCTGAGGTAACGCCTCCAGCGTGGGAGGGTGCAGCAGCCCAGGAAGCTTTGCTAGAGGAGGTGTGGAGAGACAACGGGAGGGGTGGAGTTGGCCTTTCATCAGAAACCATCAGAAACTTAAAAAAGTGAGCCAAGTTGTGGATCCATCCTGGTGATCATTGCTTTGATCGTTGGGCCAAGTGACAAGTGACGAGGCCAAGTCTGGCAATGGGGAAGCAGCCGTGCGCGCAGTGGTGGTGGCCGAGGCGCCCAGCCTCCGACACATGCCATTCCTCCACCAGATGCACCAGATATCACCAGATGCCCACAACGTGCCACAACATCTTGATGCGATCTGATGGCAATGCTGATGAGATCTGATGAGATAAATATCTTCAACATTCTTCAACCCCAAACATACACAATGACACACAAAAATGACACACAAACACGCAGAAAAGAGCCAGTTCATTGCCATTGTTGTGAGATGCTGTGAGAATCTGTGAGATGCGTTTGTGCCAAATGTGTGGCAATGTGGCAACGTGTGGCAACGTGAAGGCGCCTCCCTTTCCTCATGCCACAGATCGAGGAGCCAGGTCCTCAGCTGGTGACAGCCGACGTCGCCGGTTGAGCTGCCGAGCTGCTGAGCCGCCAAGGATGGGACGGCCTCGGAAGTGCTGCTGCCATTTGGAGGAATTGTTTGATGATTTTGATGCTGTTTAAATCTGTTTAAAATTTAAAGATCAATTTAAAGTATGTCAAAGTTTAAGATCATGAGAATCACGAGAACATAGTAGAAAACCGCGAAGTTCAATGCCATATCTGCAACAGCTTCGCACCGAACACAACTGCACTCTGGGATAGATTGACTTCATGCATTTTTCCACGTGGTTCCCAAATGCTGTCTCAAGAGGTGTCCCCCAGCAAGACAGACTGAAAATGCCTTGACAAGAATTGATGGTGGCTAGAACCCCCATATTGGATAGCATTGATAGCCATTTTGAGGCAAGCTCCATGTATGAATGGCAGTGGCATTGAATTTGTCTTCATCGACCCTTTGGAGGCAAGAAATGCGCGAAATGCACAAGGGAAGTACCACATAGTACCACATCAATGGATGCTGCACGTGACCCTTCCAGATTGGCAGAAAGCATCCAGCACCTTATATCGAAGCTGGTAATAGCTGGTATAGATGTTTGCAGCATCAGCCTGCCACATGGGAATATGGCCATGGTGTTTGCGACAGGCCTTCGTTCCCGAGTTCTCCGTGCTTTTCCAGTTTCCTCCTCAGGCAATAGCAACTTCCCTTGTGCTGAAGTCTGAAGCGCCCCGCGTCACAGGTCCTGCCCGGGTCTCAAGTGGATTGCTGTTGGCTACTCAGTTGGCGCTTAGATTTCTTGATATTTCTTGGATTTTGACATGATTCGAAGTTGCCGCCTTTGAACTGCCTTCTGCAGTTTCTGCAGCTCCAGGTCCACAATACCAACTTGAGAGAAATGGCGGGATGGATCCCCAGATTTTTAGCCAACCAGAGTGCGTCCTGACCTGAGACGACCTGAGACATCCTGAGACACATGCACTGAGGTGAGCACTAGCAGACATGCAACAAACAGAGGATATTAGAGTATATTAATAGTATATTAGAGTAGAGGCAGTAGAGGCACATGACTTAAATTGAGAACAATTGACATGTTGGGGTCTAGCTGATGGTAGCTGCGGTCTGATTCAGGTGGCATTTGGTCCTCAAGGGCTCCCACCTTTGGCGTCCAGTCGAGCTGGCGCGGCATGTGTCGAGCTCTCAGTTTTCTCATGGATTGAGCATGGCAAATAGCCGCTTGCAGCCACCCGAAAGCTTTGGCTGGATAGAGCCTCACTCAGACTCAAGTAAGTCTCGTTGAAAGTGCATGCTAAAGGAGTTAAAAAGGGCTTGGCAATAGCCAATAGCCTACGAAGTACTATAGAGCTGGATTGCAATAAAACATGTTGCTTTGTTTGGTCATCCTCGCTCCGATTTAAGTCAAGCTTCATCGATTTACAGACATGCAATTTCATAATTTCATATAATATCATATAATATCATATAATATCATACCTCGTTTTGAGGCCACGTCGAAGAGAATGGCAGTTGCTGGGGGCTCAAATGTGCGAGCGCTAAACAGCCAAATTAGGATTAAACGATATTAAATGATATCATGAAACAGTTTAAACACATTTATTAATATTTTATTAAATATAAATGAGTAAATGAGTTGGATACCGAGATGATTAAATCATCAGGGTCTGCTTCAGTCCTACGGTGTGCCTTTGGACGTCGACAGGTGGGCAAGAGGCGATGCTTTGATCCAAGCTCCACCAGAGCTGGAGGAGTTGGTCAAATCGACATGGCAAGCCTGGCGCTCGTGGGGCGTGGACTTGGAGGAAAAAGGACCAAAAAGGGGCGAAGAGTCGGTGAAGAGTCGGTGAAGAGTGCACAGTGGACACATTTTCCGGTGCTGTGCTGAGATGTCCTGAGAATGCGTTTGTTTTCTCCACAGATGCTCCACACTTCGGGAGGGTTGGAATGGCATGGAATGGCATGCGGCTGGGCCCATCACATGACGAACACAGCAACTCCATTGTGTTGAATCAAGTTGTCGGCTCAAGCAGCAACTGTCAGCTGCGTGAAATGGCGTGAGCTGGCATTGCACATCATGAAAGCCAAAGGGCCAAAGCCGACTTGCCAGGGATGATGCCTGACAGGCCTGGTGGCAGCATAGATTGAAACACTTAGGCCGCCTGGGCCGCTTAGGCCCTGCATTTGTGGCCCTCGTCAGTCGAATCCTTGGCTGCCGCTTGTCAATCCCAGCCGACTTGTGGAAGGTATGTGTGGAACCGACATCTTCTGATGGTGACTGTGCATGGCTTCTTGACTCCGCAGATTCAAGTTCAATAGTTTAAGTGTTTAACTGAAGGTCAATGGCTTGTAGAGCTGCACTCCTTAACTTGTAGCTTTGTGGATGAGTTTCGTTGAAATTTTGTCCCGTTGCTTCTTTAAACCCATTTCCGCACAGCACACGCATCCCTGTGCACTTCAAACTTCGATACCCAGCTGACCCTGCCCGGAGTTTTGGATCCACTGTTTCCACTACACATTCAAAACTTGCTACAGATCTCCAAGCCGTGTGATCCCATCCTTCTCACCTGCGTATTAGCCAGGTGCAGAGGTGTTCTGTTTTGCCTTCTGCAGGGTCCGACAGTGTCAAAAACAGCCATGACCAGAGAACAAGCCGAGCGTGCGAGCGGCACAGCGTGATTCAATTCCTTGCAGAACCTGGACCAGTAAGACGAAGTGTCTCTTGAAGCTGTCGTCAGCTGTCCCTTTGCTGTCCTCTGTATGACCCGGATTCACTGCCAATCGTCCTGCTATGCTTGGTCCGTCATTTGGCCCGACGTTTTGCCGCTCTGTGGGCTGAGATGTTCATCCACCAGGTATGTCCAGTGAATGCTTGGGAGAAACTAAGCTAGATGCCTCATCGGACAAATGGGGCCCAGGGTCAGCTTTTGAAGCTTCATATTCAGGATATATGAAGGACTGTTAGCAACTGGTTCTGTAAGTGCACCCAGCTCTCGGCCATATCATTTGAACTCACAATACTTAGGCAAGTCCTGCCTTATAATTGAACTGATGCTACAGCATCTTCAAGCCATGTAAGATATTTAAGAAGTTTCATATTGTTTCGTCTCCCGCCAAGTGGAGCGGAAGGTGTTTGCCAGCGGCAGTATCCTTGCCTCTTAGGTCTCTAAAGTATAAGCGAGGACAATCTCTGGTTTTGGCAAGTTGTGCCATCAGGGACATCCGGCTAAGACTTGCCGTGTCTTTGTAAATGGTGTAGACTCAGACAAAGATCTGGAAGAGGACGAGCCGTAGACAGAAAACATAGATATAAATACAAGAATCCCCCAATTTGTGAAACAGCCTTGTCTTTATTTTTTAGTGCCCACATGAGCACGTGTTGCATCGTGTTGCCACTGTTCTGCAGAAAGCCTCGAATTAGTCCCCAATATTCCCCAAGCCTGAAATCAGGGAGGCCGAAGCAAACTGCAAGCTGCAGGCCTGACAGCACATGTTCCACAAATTGACGTCACTGCGTCCAGCCGTGGCAGCGGTGCAGGAAGACATTCCAATTTTCTTCACCTTGATTTGCCAGGCTGCCCCTGGCATTCGTGCTTGATCAGAGCACCGTGGATTCTCGTGGCAAACATGTTCATAGCTTGTCGTGCGGGGCCAGTTGTGCTCCCACAAAGCCTGTAGTGCCTATAGTGCGTTCGATGTGAACTGCACTACGCTTTGGCCAGCTTGGTTGCTGATGTGCTGGCGAGTTCCCCGAAGACAGCAGTCCAACCACGTCATTCACAGTTTGAGAAGAGCCTCACGATGAGGCTCTGACCCGTTGTCCAAGACCTATGAATGAACCCAGTATCCAAAAGTGACTTAAAGACAATTTGTCGGAAGTAAACTTGAGAACTTCCTTTTGCTGAAAGTATCACCTCCCCCTAACCCGATTATTTTCTTCACATTTTCCAATAAAAGTTAAAGGCACCCAGGCCGTTTCAGTTTAACATTGCAAAAGAGCGGGCCTGAAAGTATCCGCTCGCCGCAACGTATTTCACCTGTCCAGTCAAGGCTCTGAATCTTGGAGACTTTGGTATCCACGTCCAGGTGCCGTCAGTCTCTGATGTGTCGACATAGAATTCTCATGGCGACATGTTGTAGAAGCAAAGCCGACTTGGTCGCCCCAAAGAACACCAACAGCAACTTCTCCCGTTGTCTGCAGTGGCCACTAACGATCTCCAACGTAATCATGCCTGTACCTGGTATACCTCCAGCTTGTGGCAGAGAAAAAATCTGCGGAGGCCTTAAGCAGTGTGAAGTGTTTAGTGATTACTCGGCACAGTGCCAACACTCCCAATGAAGAAAGAACTCTGTAGACACTGTAGACTCTTGTTTCCTTTTCTCCTTTTTGATCCCTTTTGCAGTTGCCACATGGGCATTAATCCTCTGCTGTCTGTTCGGACGGAGATGTGTCACTCTGGAAACTGCCATTGTGACCCATGGAAGCTCCGAGGTGCTTGGAATTTTGATATTGTTCATGTAAGTCACGCCTTCCAGAGTTGGTGGCAACAGTTTCGGACGGATTCTCTTGGTGGCCATGGCGCGTGCCTGCTCCGGACCATCGCAATGGGCTTGTCGTAACACAATTTCTTCCGCATGTGTCCTCGCATCTACACCCTGTTGGAGTCTGGGAAATGCATACGGAAATCAATCGATGTCGGAGGGTGGTTTACCATGCTTGTGCCTTTTAGTGGGATATACCGATGCCCATGTCATAGAGCTGCTCAAAACCAAAAATCTTGCATTATTTTGCCACTGTACTCCGCACCCAACATCTCCACACCCAGCCCACGCAGCCGATTCCCACAAAACCTTTTGACTTGAAACAAGCCTTCTGGAGCGAAGCCAAGTATAGTCTCATCTTAAGGCCGCGAATTCGAAAATCGTAAGACTTCATGATGTTGCGAAGTCTAAGAGGTCTTGAAACTTGGAATTGGCCAACTTAGCCGTGACTGGTTAAGCCGGGCAAGCTGCAGATTAAGGCGGTTGAAGAGTTGCCCTTCAAGTGGCGCATTCCAAATCTTCCAGCGGACCGTCGCCTGAAGTGTCGCCCGAAACCCGATCTTGACGAAGCTGCAGAGCGTGCCACATTGGATGTGGACCCGCTGCGATCTTTTTGTGTTTGACTCGTGACTGGGCTGGCTGGGTGCAGAGTCTTAGGCCAAAGCCTTTTTTGCCAATTTGAGTCAGTAGAGCTTCTTAAATCAGCAGAGTGCTTCATTGAGGGCTGCAAGGACTTCGGGATTTGCAGAATGAGTTAAGATATTCCACACATTCCATGACCAAAGTTTGAGCCAACGAGTTGAACATCCACATTTGGATGTTAATGGATGTGTGAAGGTGAAAGATAGTCTGCCAGAATCCAGCAACTTCACATGCAGATGACTTGACCAGAAAAACACGCCTATCCCAGAGAACTTCACAACTTTGGAGATGATCATCCCGCCACATCAAGAGCTGGCAGCGCAGGCGTTGGTTTGAGCTTTGTGCCAGTGAACTGTAAACCTCCTTACATCGGATTCCATTTCCTGCCCAGGCCCAGCGAGCAGGTTTGTAAAAACATGTGTGCAGCCCAAAGCTTCCAGTTGTCGCTAGCCTATGAAAAAGGGGTCGTGGTTTAAGACTGGCGACCCAAGAGCACGTAACCCGCCGAATTTCTCCTTACAGCCCAACTTGCAGGTAGCTTGGCAGAGGCTGTTACATCTGAGTTTGCAAGATCTTTGTGTCAGAGCCAACTGACTGGTGACCAGAGGCAGCGGCCCAGTCATTGATAGCTGATCTGATAGCTGGTTGGAGGGGTTGTTAAAGTTGCAGAAACTTTCACATGCCTTCACCGCAAAGATTACTAAGGCGGTCTCCTCCAAAAATAGGTGCTACAAAGGCGCTGTACATTCGGGACCTGTTGGCAGGAGCCTGCAATGATGCCTGAAGTGCTAAACATCCTAAAAAGTCTTCACGATAGCACAATGTCAGCAAAGGTCCGCTTGGTGCGTCGCCCAGGCTTCCAATTTGGAGGCGGACTGCACCAACGGAAAAGAGGAATAGCCAACAAAACCGTCACAGGGAAAAACCTTCTTAGAAGGGAAAAAACCCTGCGCCGAAACAAGGGAGGACGGACGTATGCCGACGAATCCATGCCCCCCAGCAAAAAAGGATAGGCCGCGTCAGCCAAGCTATTCTGACCTGATAATCTCCAACGTGTCACACGTCAGTGTCAGCTGCTTGCCAGAGACATCCAAAGGATCATTTTTCTTGCGGCATTATAAGATGCAGTGAAGCCACATGTTGGCGTATTGCGTTCGAAACTATGTGACCGCCAAGTCACATCATTGGTGACATTGCTGTTAGATCGAACTTGCACTTGAGAAACAAATGGCAGGCTCTTTGGCCTTGAGTTGAGACGCAGAAAGCAATGACTGCAACTGTGGTACAAGTATGGTGGTCTGAGAAGTAAATTGTTAAGAAACACGGCGCTTGGTAATCTTGGCGCCGACAAACTCAGACTCGGCTCTCGGCTGAATTCATGCAACTTGAAAATCAGTCAGTCATAGCCCGCTGGCATCACTGCAGGCAAAGGATTTTAGAAATTATCAGCAGCATGGAGCCAAGGATTTACGCTACTAGAGGTTCATTTCCAACCCGCTGTTGTAAAGCGCACACTTTATTTAGGTTTGTTTTCCATGTTTGCTTGACATCATCTAAAAGACAACATGATCCGCGGCAGAACTCCGTAGATCACCGCAGCTCCGGCGGGTTTTTGGAGCGGCTCACTGCCTGCACCTGTGGCTGTTGCCACCATTCTTGAAGCCTCAAGCATCGTTGGACGCATCCTTAGACACCTTTGGACACCATTAGATACCCCAAGGTACCCCAAGGTACCCCAAGGTACCTTAGAATGACTTTTCTTTTCTGAGGTTCAAGGCTTCAAAAGAATATAAAAGAATGAAGCCAAAGTATGCTGGACGCAATGCGTTAGAAGCCACAGCGGGTGGAGGAGACAACCCTGGTCCCAGAAACTTGTAGCACCAGAGGCTGTTGAATGCAGCTCGGGCCTTCAATGATTTTTTGAATGGCGCTGCTCGGCTTGATGACAGCACTGTTAATATGCGCCAGATCGCTGAATGCATTCCAGGGAGCTTCCAGTGCTGGTGTCCAGTTGAAACTTTTCTTGCGCAGGTGAGTCTGTCTTCCCATTTGCCCGTTTGTTTTCAGTGTCCACAGTTGTTTCAGACAGGTGTCATCCTCTGCGGCCATAGCTTCGGTGTTTCGGTGTCCCGAATGTTGGCAGAACATTTGGAACAACTTGGGGCTCCAGTTCGCGGTTTGGTGGCGTTGGACTGCCGAAGCAAGCAAGCAGATGCGTTAGATGTGATGGCACCCATTCCCCGAAGGTTGGGCGGATTTGTGGCTGGTACCCAGACATCCTTTAGAACATGCCACGCAGATATTTGCTGCATGGCACCTTTGGTGCCTCGGGGACAGCTTCCTGCCAGAGCTTTTTCCTGAATGCAGAGTTGATGCCATTCGTTCAATGCCTCAGTCAGAGCTACTTGTTGGATACAGATCACTTTGATATCAGCTGCTCCCATGCCTGGGACATAGCAACTTGATCAAGCCTTTTCAAGCGCGCAGCATCCGTGATTCGAGTCTGTCAGAGCAGCTTGGCTTCCAACAAAGTACAGGTGATTCATGTTGACCCAGAAGTCGTAGGCAGAATGCATGCGCAATTTGGAAGGGCCAGGCATAGTTACATAGTTTTTAGGCTGTGGAAGGCTGAAACGTACAAAGGCGACAAAAGAAAATGGCGAGATAGATAGACAGAGATAGACAGAGCTAGACAGAGATAGATAGATAGATAGATAGATAGGTAGGTAGGTAGGTAGGTAGGTAGGTAATGGTAGCTAATGGTAGGTAATGGTAGGTAATGGTAGGAAATGGTAGGTAATGGTAGGTAGGTAATGGTAGGTAGATAGATAGATAGAGAGAGAGAGACAGAGAGAGAGAGAGAGAGAGAGAGGGAGAGAGGTACAAAGGTAGAAAGGTAGAAAGTTAGAAAGGTAGAAAGGTAGAAAGGTAGAGAGGTAGAAAAGTAGAGAGGTAGAAAGGTAGAGAGGTAGAAAGAAAGAGAGGTAGAAAGATAGAGAGGTGGATAGAGAGGTAGATAGAGACGTAGATAGAGAGGTAGATAGAGAGGTAGATAGAGAGATAGATAGATAGATAGAAAGATAGAAAGATAGATGGGTAGAGAGACAGAGAGAGAGAGATAGAGAGATAGAGAGATAGAGGTAGAGAGATAATGATAAATAATGATAGATAGTGATAGATAATGATAGATGATGATAGATAATGGTAGATAATAATAGATATTGATAGATAGATAATAATAGATGATGATAGATAATAATAAATAGCCTTATGATGGATAATATAAATAATTAGGTAGGTAGGTAGGTAGATAGATAGATAGATAGATAGGTAGATAGATACACAAGATAGATACAAAAGATAGATACACAAGATCATAAACACAAGATCATAAATGTTTTCAATTCTGGTTCGGAAAAATCATGCATACGTGTGGAGGACACATTGTTTGCAACATGGCCATATCATATACCTGTCTTCGTGCATAATATGTATAATTGCAGAGTGACTTTGAACAAAAATGCGGGCAGTCTCACTTCCGCAAGCGCAGAGGCGCATCTAACAAGGTTGATTTCGTAGTCGGAAATGTTTGTGTTTTCCAGTTCTATAGTTCTATTTGCTGTTTTTCCCAGGTACGCAGCATGCCAGGTGGGGTTGCCAGCCAGCAAGGGCCAAGTTCAGAACAGATTCTGAAGAGATTGTCACAGCATGTTGCCATATATGTTGCCATAGTAATGCCATAGTAGTGTACCATGGTGCTTTGGTGTGGTGCAGTTGCCTGCGCTAAAGGTCGCACTCCCTGGAGTCATGGCGCAATGTTGCAGCTTTGTTGCATATTGCTGTGCATTTGAGCGTGGGTGGTGCCAGTGCCAGGCAGCCAGGGGCAGCGCGGCTTCCAAGGCAAATCATTTTCCCAGGGAAAAAGTTGCTGCTTTGACCGAGCATCGCAGTAACCTGGTGCATGAGATTCACCACCGGCAACAGATACTGTATCGGCCGCTACCCTGCAAGCGACCAGGATATCGCACTATATATTTATGATTATTATATGAAATTATATGTATATATATAATTGTATATGTATGTGTATGTGTATATGTATATGTATATGTCAATGTATATGCAACAATCATATTGTGATGTCTTTGAAAGGATACGGCCACATCCCAAATATTACAATACGATGATTGCTCTGACTGATTGTTCTTCCAACGAACCGAAAACATCATCGGAAGGTGTAAATGATGTAGAACACTGTTTTGCACACTCTTGGGAGACATGTGGACAAGCCAATATGGTTGAAGATGGTTGAAGATGGTTGAAGACTTGGGGCACTTGGGGCACTGACGCTTGCCACTGCAGCACCTATCTCAAGCACCTCCTTTGGGTAGTTTGAGTCGTGCGGGCCGTGCATCCTGCCACTTCAAAGATGGGATGTCCGGGTTCCAAAGATGCGCCAGGGCTTGCAGAGTCAGCACTTAGCCAGCGTCACAAAGCAGCTTGCCAGCTGCCCTTTCCAGAAAAGTGAAAAGAACATCACCGAAATCAAAAAGGAATCAACAAAAGCAAGACAAAAAGGAACGAACCCAAACAAGCCCAAACATGGAAGCTGCAATTTACCTCTGCTTTGCCAAGGTTGTTTGATTTTTCTATTTTTTTTTCTCCATGCGTTTGTTTTGAAACTGTGGTTTGGCCTGGCTGACATCCTTACACTTAAACTGTTTGCTCCAAGGCGGCAGCAGCAAAGACGTCCATGCCCAAGTTGGAGTTGTGACATGTGCAAGTTGTGACATTGATCATATGATGTTATCATATGTTATCTGTGTATCTACAGGTGCAATATAGAAAATAGAAAACTATATCGATATATTTGTGCCTGCACGATGCTGGAAGGGAGCGGCAAAGCAGTAAAGTTTGGGGATGCATTCATTCAGCTTGAATGTCAGTAAGAATTCGGAAGAGCTTTGCTCAGGCTCCAGCAAGGACTGTTCAAGCAGTGGAGAGTGATGCTCAGGACCTCAATGATTTTGCCGCTTCTGCAAGGATGAACACAGCGTCCTCGATTCGCTTTGTCTAGGGACTCTAGGGACTCTAGGGCCAGCCTCGGGTCAGTTGACTGCCTGGCAGGGCCGCCAAGCTTCTGAGCGTGAGAGGTTGATGGAGGACAGATGAGCTCAGATGAGCAGGGCCTGGATGGCAACGACTACCGTTTTTACAGTTTCTACAGTTCCATCTCACATTGGTCTGGTGGTTCCTGGTCAGTTTTTCGGCTGGCTGTGTGCATCAAAATTGCCAGGAAGGCACAGCTAAAGAAGCGAGCACCGTCAAGGCTTCACAGCCTTTGATTGCCAAGTCAGGGAACAAGGCACGGAGGATCCAGATACAAAGGCTGCACAGGAGTCATTTGTGTCCAATCGATGTTGTTATGGTCTGAAACGGTGCATGTACGTGCATACTGTATACTGCATAGAAATTTGCCAGAAAGTGATCCACGATGTCATCAAATTGCGGCCTAGCAGCCCACTGCGTGGCGACGGGTTCCCCATGCAGTTCTTTCTCACAGGATACACAAAAGATTATTGACAAGATCCAGAATGGTGAGGACATTCACATTGGGCGAATGGTCAAAACTTGACCACTCAGTTCGTGGCCGGGTCGGGTTTTTCTGGACAACACCACCTCACAAAAATGATGTGGGCTAGTAATGCTAGCTGCTAGTAGTTATATATCATTGTCGTTTCGACCTTCAACGAATATGATGTGAAACATTGGGAAACAATTTCTCTATATCCATTCACGACTGCAGTTCTTCTGGGTGGCTGAGCTGTTGCGATGCCTTGTTTTGATCGCAAGGACTTCGAAGCGAACAAATGGCGGTGCCTCCACTCCCCAGACTTTGTCCCCTGGCATGATCTGGCATGTGATGTGATTATGATGTGGTTGATGTGATGATTTTCCCAAGGTTCCAGCCCCCCGATCCACTGTGTGTGTGGAATATCTGAACAGATGTAAAACTTCTATTTTCTATATTGTCAGTAAATGCAGGGGGCCAGGAACCCATGACTGTCTGTCCTGGCTTCGTCGTCAAGGTTCTGTGCGTTGATCTTATGTTTTGGGAAGTTTGTGTTCACGTCTCTGTTCACGATCTCGATTATTGGAACTTCATCTTAAAGGATACAGCTACATGGCGGTCTTCCTTACATCAATAATTTTGTTTAATTGCACGTTATGGGATCGAGTTCCCGATGGATCAGTACAATGATCCAGTTCTGTTCTAGTGTCTGTATGTATGTATCATATTACCATTTTGCAAGTGTACGTGGTTTACAGCTAAAGTAAGATGACCAGGTTGCTGGTGGTTTTGGCGTGTTCTGTTTGGAGGGTTCCTTCAGGCCTACTACAGCCTCAGCCCGTTTGCACAGTTGGAAGTAGTTACTTGCCAGCATTAAGCTGCGTGTGAACCTCTTTCCTTCCAAGTTGGTTCATGATAGATATCATACCCAAGTTGTGTTCTTCGGCACAAAGATGGCATGCCACTCAAGTCGCTGCAGCGCAGCAACCACAAGAAGTGGATGGAATCTGACAAAAGATGACACAAGGCATCAATTCCTTGACTTTGCACCTTGAGCGATTCAAAGTTGCCTGCCTCGCTTCCAGAAGTGCCTGCGGATCAGAAGTGAAGCGCTCGATCTGAGGAGATAGTGGAAGCTCGCAAACTAATCCCTTCAGTGACCAGTGGCTTCGAATCCTATGTAGGTGCTCCCACCCAGCTGCTGAATTCCTGCTAAGAATTGCGACTTGTTGCTGTCTTGTTTTTTTGAAGCAAGGTTGACACCAGGAACAGACCATGCGGAATCTGCTAACATCCCATGGCATGGCATGGCAGAATCTGCATAGCATAGCCTGGATTCTGGATGTTGTCCTATGTTGTCCCCATAGATGTCTATAGACTTGTTGACTTGTTGCATCACTTTCATTTGCCAGGGGATGAGCCGGACGGTTTTGTGAAGGTCTTTGTGGACGACACCTTCAAGTATTCCACCAGGTGTATCAATAACGACCGCAATCCAAAATGGCAGGATCGGCGCAGAGTTGTTGACATCGTGGCTGACAGATCCATCATCCGATTGCACGTCTATGACTCTGACTCCAGTGACAACTCAACACTGATCGACCCCATTGGCTTTGTGGAGTTTTGCATCGGCGATATCCCGTTTGACCATGCTGCTTGGTTGCACTGCCAATACATAATGTGTTTTACGAATATGTTTTCAGGCTATAAGATCCGAGATTGCTGGCAAAACAAATATCCACAAAAGGGACATATGACACCTTACAATCTTTTGTGTCCGGAAGTGTTTTATCGATCTTTTGTGTGCTTTCGCCATGAGTCATGACTACACATTGTGAAGAGCACGCAAAAACGTTCACATGATTTTAAGGGATGATTTGAACATATTTGACTGTGAACTCTGAAGGCGAAGGATTCTCAAAATTTCTGAAACACATTCGTTTCAAGTCTGCCCGTGTGCTTGTGAGGATATCGACGGATGGTTGGAACTTCGGTTCCCAGGCAATCTGCAAGGCTACAATACGGACCGCTATGCTGAGCACATGGCAATGCGCGAGGAAGAGTCACAAGCTCAGAGTGCTCAGAGCATCAAGGCATTGACTCACAAGACACTAGGAACTCATCAAGAACTCACCAAAAACAGTAGATGATGGAACTTATGGTACAGTTTCTTTCCCGGAACTTTATGGAACTTCCACTTAGCTGTTTTCCATGCGTGTGGTTGTTCAATACTCAGGAGAGGCACCCACATGCCGACCACGCGGTTGGGCAAAGAAAAAGGAAAGGAAGAGGACAAGAACGACAAAAGCAAAAAGAACAGCAAGAAAGATGATCTCCCGGAGGTTGGGTTACAATTTGAACCATATGAACCTCCGGTCGCATAACATCGCATAACCAAGATCATGAGAACGTCATGAGAGTGTCATGTCATGTCTGCACGCACTTTGAAGATTGCCATTGTCCATATCTTGTCCATATCTTGTCCATATCTTGTCCATATCTTGTCCACGAGGCGGTGGAGCCGGCAGATCTGTACAAGGTCGAGGCGCAGGTGATCAGAGAATCTGTGGCGAACCGAATGTTCAAACGCTTACGTCGCGTATCTTGGCAGATCGGTTTTCTCAGATATCTGATGATATCTGATGATGGCTGTATAGATATAGATAGATATAGATTGCATGATTCATGATATCTTACATTATCTGAGTCTGAGCCCTCGTCCTGCGACGTGCCTGCGCAGTCCTTTCCAGCATCTTCCAGCCAAGGCAGGCACGCGCGCTAATCCAAACGCAGATGCACCTCCCAATACTCAGTTCAACGCTGGTGAGCCTCTTGTCATCATACCAAAGGCAGCAAAGACAAGCAAGCTCCACAGAAAAGAACATTTCTTCATTACTGAAAGGCATAAGATCTGGCCGGGAAGAAAGTCTTCACCTAGGACATGGAGAATAAAGTGTGCAGCTTGCCGGGGATTTGTCACCAAGGATTCACGTGAAGTTGAAGCTGGTCCGGTGCGTAAGTGAAAACACAGCCCTGTTCGCCAAAGCATTGGTGCCATCATGCACTTCCTTTGTAGCTTGGCATAGCGGCATAGCCTGGTGCTTTCTTTGGCGTGCCGCATGCCTAAGAGGTGATTCATGGTGATTCTATGGCTTGGACATGGACATGCCCTAAAAATTGCATGGAAGGCAATAGGCAGCCATTGCGGTGAGTCTTTTCGGTCGCCGGCACCTATCACGTGTCATGTTCTCCAATCTTGCGATTGAACGATGCGCCGTTAGCTCAATATTTGAAGGCTGACTGCAGCTTAGAGTGGTGCCGCTGTTGAGGCAAGTTTTATCCAGGAGGAGTTTTTGCCGAAGCTGGATGTTCAGGACATAGTGTCACAGGGTTCTCCATGTTCAGATGATTTGATTGAGATGTTGCATGCTTCATGGAGAATTTGCTTACAGTAAGTCTTTGCAATTGAGTGGTGTTTATTTTATGCGCGCCTGGCTTGGCGGTGCAAGTTGCGAAATAGATATTATATATATAGAATTTTAATGAATTTTATAGCAGTTGCGTTATAGGTAATGTTATGGAATCCGTGACGCTTCAGGAGTTGCTGGACGACACCTTAGACCTCAAAATAGAGATCGTCGACGAAATGCTCTTTGCAGTCTATGCCTTTGCTTGTGTCTCGACCTGTCAGCTTGGGCCGGTAGAACTCATAACTGTAAACAGGTGAGCTTCAACACAGTTGCAGACGAGTCGAACGGCCGGTCTTGAGGTGGTTCTCACAGGTTTCACATTGCAATAGCTGAAGTCAAATTGAACTGAGCTCACAGCATCGCAGGCTACGTGTTGGCATGGCGTTCGATCATCGTTTCAGGGCTGCTCTTCATTGCTGTCGCGCATCTTGGCCTTTGAAGTATCTTGAAGTGCAACATAGTGCAACTAGCAAGAGAACAAATATAGAAGTACTGTACCCCACATGATCCCACAGAATCTGGACAGAAAATTGTTGGAATTTAGTGGCTGGTGTGGTTACATTCTCGAGAGCACATGGTCAAAGAGTGCCAGACTTCAAGATGACACGCCTGTGCATAGCTACCTCATAACCGAGGTGTGGGGTGAAGTCTTCAATGTTGGTCTACGCTTTTGGGCATCTGTGGATGGCAATGATACTTGTGCTGTTTCTCAGCTGGCAATGGCATGGTATGGCATGGTGCATGTTCAACTCAAGTCCTAGATCTCGCTTACTTTGTTCACTTACTCAGGTTGAAGTTTGACAACTGGCGGCTTCCAATGACAACGAATGGGCAAAATGCGCCATTGAACGAGGACAGACAAACAATTGCAGAGAGAGAGAGAGGATGGACATGGATGGACTGATTGCATCAGGGGGTGTGCCAGGTTGTGCCAGGTTGTGCCAGTTTCGCAGTTTCGTTTTGCGGAGAAATGCTGCCAGGAAGGTTTCCGCTTCGTAGCTCGGTGCCGTGATGTCTACGAGATGCACGCCTACTTGCTGCGAAGCCTGGTTGCATCTGCACGATGCACATCGACGTGCCACAGATCTCAGTGATCTCGCAGTATCTCCTGGTGAAACATCCCAATGATCCCAATTGCCACATGGCTACCCACATCTTGCCACTGACATCCAATGACATGAAAAAGGCAGGTGAGGGATGAAGCGGATAAAGACATGGACAAGACATGGACAAGACGTGACAAGACAAGGAAGGTGAGTAGACCCAGTAGACTGGACTGGCGCACCTTTGGTTGTTGTGAATTTGAAGCTTCAGGAATGATTGCGTCCAGAAGCGGAAGCATCAACAGCATGCAGGACTCAGGGGACGGCACCACAGGATGGTGAGGATGGCTCATGAAGAAACAAATGAAACAAATGTTAATGTCGTTTGAATTGATTCATATTGATTCGCAACCCCACAGTACCCACAGTATCTCAGAAATCACAGGTAAATCGCAGATAAATCACAAATAAATCCCAAATCAATCGCAGATCAATTGCCAATTCTACAGGGCGGAAAACAAGAAGCCAATGTAAGAAGCCAAGGATAGCCAAGGGACGCATCCAGACACAGACGCCGAGGAGCTGCTTCACTTCTCAGGGACGATCGTGCAGGGAGATGGTGAGTTGACCGTGACCTTCGATGAGCTTTTGAAGGCGTGACGACCGGTGACGACCGGTGACGACCGGTGACGACCGCTGACGACCGCTGACGACCATTTGTCACAGGATTCTTGACGATTTTTGACGATTTGTCATCCAGGTGTCGTTGTTTGAAGATGTTTGAAGTATTGCAGCTCTTGCATGGCATTTACATGCACTTACTAGCTGCTGGTATTGACTTAGTATTGCTAGTAGCATTAGTAGCATCCATGGGCTGCAAGGAGACTTGACACATCCAGCTTGAAATTGTTCAGGCTCTACGTGAATTGTGGTTCTTGGAGTTCCCCAAAGGACCGGAGCTGTGCAAGACTCGAATGAACAAAATGGATCAATGGATCAAAATGGCAGATCCAGTTCCATTCAGCGGTTTGAGTCGTTTGAGTCGTTTGAGTTGATGATCAAGGATTGTCGTGTTGACATTCTGAGAGGACTAGTTGAACTAGTCATCAGAGCCAGCCCTTTTGCACCAGGAATCACACATTTGGAAGTGAACTCGCTAGTTCGAGTCCATGATCGACGCAGAGGCACTGTGACGAAAATCGAGACGAACAGCAAAGTGGCTACGAGCAATCCCCATCGTCAACAGTCACGTGGTGCCAAGATTATGAGAGTGCCCATGAGTGTCCAAGTATCGGCCTAGAACGGGGAGAAATGGAAAGTACTAGAATTCATCTTTGCGCAGCATTGTTGGTTTAAACTTTTACACTATATTGGATATATATATATATATAATAACAATATATTTATATATATTGGTGGATTTCGACCTTGCTTCATTTGACATTCAATCCTTGACACTTTTGCCGGCACCGTCTGAGGATTCATGTCCTGTTCGACGAGGAAGGGTCCACTCCAATGGACTCAGCGCTGACTCTTGGCTCCATGCCAGGTTTGCCTTGTGATCTTCCATAGAAAGTTGACCGAAAACATCTTCCAACACTGAAGCCGGGCATGAGGATCAAAAAAGATGCAAACAGATGCAAAAAGGATCTAAAGCAGTGGACTGATAATGACTGTAGCATCCAGCCAGATCAAACCAAGGGATGGTGTCTATGATGCCTGGGATGTGTCGGTCCGACCATCTGTTCCGGCAATTCCTCGCTTCTTGGTGCCACAAACGATCTTGAGTTTGGTGGCAACGCTGCAACTCGAGGCAGGTCATTTGTCAAAGTGGCACATGCAGCAACATGGTAGGCTGCCGAGGTCTCTAGCCTCTGGACTTTACCCTCTCCTGTTCTGAGTTGCGAAATCTAGGCAAAAAAGAATCCTCGCACTTTCACGGCAGACTTGCGTCCGCCAAGATTGCAAGTCACTTTTTCTTCGCCAGGTAGATACCTACAAGAAGACAATCTTGCCAGTTGCTGATTCCATCCGAGAATTTTTCCGTTGGCGGAAGCCAAAGTGGATGGCCTTGGTTCTGTCACTCCTCCTCTTCAGATCCTATGTGTCCTTCGAGGGCTTTCTGGATGAGAACAGCTGGTGTCATTTCGCCCTGAAGGTCATGAGTGTGATACGCAGCTCGGTGCCAACAATGTGCATCCGTTAGACGATGTTACATACGATACATCAACGCGGTTTGGCAGCGTCATTGCGGTACAATGCGTTATACGATATTAATGTATATTATATGTATAAATATATATATTATATATATATGTTACAATATGTTACAATGATCCAGCTGAGAAATGTGCTAAAAGCCGCAAGGGAAACCTGTGAGAAAGAGAGGTGATTTGGCCATCAGTGGTGGAATGACTAGTGTGCACCATGCGGTCAGACAGCAGCAAAACCTGAGATGCTTTCATGAACAAATAGAACTGTAAAAGACCCTGGCAAGACTGACGAACCCAAGTGCTGTAGACAAAAAAGTACCCAAAAGATTGGACCTCTTGGAATGTGCAATCTTGGCTTTTGTTCGTGTTACTGTACTTTGCTTGTAGTTTTTCCGGTTTCTTGTGTTTCTTCTCCATGGTGTCCATTGTCTTGGTGGTCTATGTATCTCCCACAAGGCGCAGAAAGGTTAAACCGGAAGGCGAAACATATCCACATATAATCACATATATTAATCATATATTCACAAACAGGGTCCCACTGTTTGAAGGATCTGACACGCCTGAATAGGACAGTGCATCTGCTCTTCAAAGTATAGTTATGTGATTTTACTCTTGGGTCTTAAACTGTATTTTGAAGCGATTTCAGTCTTGATCGGTTGGGGCATGGGTAGGTCATGCCATGATACTTCACTGTCATGACGGTGGTTGGTGAACAGGTAATGGACATTTAATGACCCCTAATCCAAGACTATTCCATTCGGTTGGCTTCTAGTTTCTCCCGCAACAATTGTGCGCATGTGTTTGTTTGCAAGATATTCTGCTTCCTTTCTTAAAACATGCACATTTTCGCCAGGTGCCTGACTTCAGAAACTTTGCCCTGCAAATCTGTTGTTTTTTCATTAGCATTTCAAGTGCTGCAGTTTTTGCAAACTCTTGCGTGTTCCAAATTTTGCTGGATATTCTTTTCGGGGAATGCATGTTTTTGAAAGACTCACAGGTTCCCCTCTGAATGGGGCATTTTCTTTGAAACGCGGTGCTTCATGTGCGATGAACTCATAGTCCCGGTGTAGAGAACAGGTCGTGCCCGTTCCTTGGAAACATGCCATTTTGATCCATTTTGAATTTTGACGTGTTGCATGGTTTGGCCAGAAAGTTGCGTTTGGTTCAGATAAGGCTGTGGTTGTCTTCAAGACTTGGTTTAAATTTGATGACAAAGATAGCAAAGTGCCAAGGGAGTTGAAAATTCGCTTCCTGAAGATTGCACTGGCCAGTAGGAAGGATGCATATGTTCCAATAACATTTCCTGGCAGTTTAGCTGGGAATACTGCCCCGCATTTCTTTTTCTCAGCTTTATTGTCATGTTTTAGTCTTTATATATAGCCATATTTTGGCAATAAATGGCCAAGGCATGGCGACCAAGCCGTGGTTTTTTCATCCGATGCAGAGTTGTCTCGCATTTAGGGATGCTACAGCCATTCAAAAGATAACGCATTTTGTCTAGGTACGACGTTAGATGCGCGTGTTCAGGATGTGGTGTCATGCATTGTCCTCATTTTTGATTGGAGGATTGAAGTAGTCTGAAGTAGTGCAAGGATGAGCCAGAACTACAACCCATGATGTAGCAATTGCAAACAAGTGCATGTACAGTCCCCGGCTCGCTTCAAACATGTAGTGGACTGGTTCATAACGCATGTCAAGTCATGAACATATTGGCAAGCTTGTCCTAAGATGCCCCAAGGCAATGTAGTTCTTGGCGTTCTCATCATAGTTGCCCCTTGGCGAACACTGGGTTCACTGGATCTTGATTTCTGTTCTGAGTTCCACTCCATTTCATGGCCAAACACAATCAAACACACCTGTCCAGGTTCTCTTTGGACAAGCTCGAATTTGGAAAGTTGGCCGTGGTTTGGTGATGCTTGCAGTAAACAAGATTTCCGAAAATCGCAAGGTGCGGGCTGGTGAGATGGCTTGCAATGGAGGAGTTCAAAGAGACTGTTGGAGAGCCGTTTTCGCACAATTGAAGTGCTGTTTATCTCAGCTTTTGTCGAAAGTTGTTTGTTGTCCCTGCATGACAGCCAGACTATTTGACACAGCCTTGTTCTTGCCCACATGGTGCCAGCGTCTCCATTCAAAGTTCTGAGCCCATCTCCTGCAGGGGTTATTTCTTTTTCATCTGTATTTTCTTCCATGTTTTTCTCATGTGTTTCTCACAAACATCAGAAACTTTGCACCATCAAAACGTGACTGCTGGAGGCGCCGACCTGCTGGGCGTTCTACAAGGATCATTCTGAAGCATACTTCGCTAAGAAGAAGAAAGCGGAGTGAGGCCTCATACAAGGCGGTACATGACACGAATCCGACATGATGCAGGTGATTCCTGGCAACAAACTGTTGGACATGGAAGTCATTTGCAGACTTTCAGCTTTGGGGCAGTAGTCAGTGGTACCTTTCCGCGCTCGTTGTCATTTGTTTACTAGGGCATCTTTTTGACCCAACGTTTTCTTTAATTGCTGCTTGAAGATGTGTTAAGGGTTCACTTCGAGCGTGATTGTGCGAAGCGCTCCAAGAACTTTCGAAGAGAGCTTCATTGGAACTGTTTTCAAAGCGTTTCACCTTGCCTTACACCACACAGCTATGCCGAAGCTTTGAAGTGTGAAGCTATGTGTGGATTGTATTCTGATCAAAGAAAGTATATTGTCAATGATCCGCAAAGCATAATGGGGCGTCATTGGACTAAGTGGCAGCTAGGCTACCCTCTGGTAAACTAACATAACTATAGCAAATCACCATTTTCAATGGGAAAATCCACTATAAATCACCATTTTCAATAGCTATGTTAAATTACCAGAGGCTAACGACTTTCGGCATGGAAGACACGTTGCGGCGATCGTGGCAATGACACGGTCTGCAGAGGTGGAGCTCAGTGATCACAGCATGGCCGCCCAAAAATGGCCCTATGGGCTGTGATGTGAAAACAACATGGGGCCAGGAAGTCCTGAAACATCCTGAAACATCCTGAAACTATTACCATCTATTACCATCTATAACCTATGTGTATACTGTATAATACTGTATATATGTTAGAAATCTATGGAAATAATGTAGATAATGGATATGATAATGGGCAATATTCTACTAAATTAAATGCTTAGCAACCATGGCCTTCAAACACCCGTGCCAGAACTTTCTCAGACTTCCAGTTAGGTTCTTGCTTGTTGTCCTAGGGGCGGCATCAAGCGAGACTGCTTGCGGCACAAGGCCGGCATGCAGGTTTCCCTGAGGGATTCAATCTCGAACTAAGCGCAAGTGCTGCAGGAATAAAAACAAATCAGACTTGAAAAGAGAGAGGGAGAAAGAGATAATCTCTTCTCCCTATTGCTAAAAATTCCCAAATTAAAAAAATACGAATAGACTTGCAATTTCGTTTCTTTTGGTGGGTTATAATTGCGTTCTTAATTGTGGCAATTGAAAATCAAGAGGAGAACAGGATGGTGAAATAATGGTTTGTACCCCCTATTAATAAAAGAAAGGATCACGTCTGATATTTTTTATTAGGGTCCTAACCTAAATATGTCCTGGCTCTCTGTCCCATCTGCTGTCTGTCTGCATGATTTTGCAGCGTCATGCCTCGCTATTTTCCAGGAATATAGATAGGTTTCCTATGGTTTCCTCACGGGACACGGGCACACAGGACGGGCAATCCACGGGCACCCGGGCACAGGAATCAAAGAAACAAAGGTAACATAACGGAATGGTAACAACGTTGCAGCGAATAAAAGCGATCCAATATAAGGGAATCTACAACAGACGGAGCAGAAACGACACTTGTGAAATTTAACATCAGACCAAGGCATGATAACGACATGAAGCTGCATGCAAACTACAATGCAACGACATCGCCATGCAATCTAGAGCTGACGGGGCCGAAGCGACACATATGGAACTCAACAAAAAATCATTGCATGACAACGGCATGAAGCTGCACGCAAACAACGAAGCAACGACATCGCCATGCAATCTACAGCTGACGAAGCCGAAGCAATACATGTGGAACTGAAAAACATGATGATTGCATGACAACGAAATGAACCTGCACGCAAACAGCAAGGCAGTGCATCTGCATGCGTCAATCAATACCTACTGGATCCTACTGGCTTCGTACGTAAGTTGGGTTGATTGTTATTTCTAAAGGATGTACAAATCTTTGATTATTATTTGCTATAAATCTATAGAATTCTTGCCCGGGCGCACGGACTCACGGGCGCCCGGGCACGCCTTGAATCCACGAATATATAATCAATCCCTAATAAAAGATTATTTTCAACATATATAATATATTATATATTATATGTTATAATATAATATATAATATATAATATATATATAATATAATATATAATATTTATTTTCTTCTTTCTTATTTTATAATTATTATTCTTATTATTCTTAAATTATTGGAAAAAAATATGGAAAAAATATTTTATAATTATATAAAATATAAATTAATTAATATTTTTTATAATTAAAATTACTAAAAAATAACAAAATATATAATAAATTAAATGATTAATTATATATATATAATTTTATATAAATAAGGAATTGGAAAATATTATATATTATATTTATATATTTTATTATATATTTAATTTATTTTATTTTTTAAAATTAAAATTATTATTTTTAAAATAAAATTTATAAATAAACTAGACGACGGATGGCCCGAAAGCGTAGAGGAGCAGATTTTTTCTTGTTACTATGGAAACATCATATTAGAAACAATATATTAAAGATGAACATCATATTAGAAACAATATATTAAAGATGTGTTATAGGTAATCGAGAAGAGGAATATTAAGACAAAATAACAGAAATATAACACAATAATTTGCATCGTAAACACGCACAGACCCTTTTACGCACAGACGCTTATACACATAAAAACTTTTACACACAGAAGCTTTTACAGACAGACACTTTCATACACAGACCTTTTTACGCACAGACACTTGTACACACAAAAGCTTTTACACACAGAAATTTTTGCACAAAGACGCTTTTGCACAGACACTTTTACACACAAAACAGACACTTTTACAGAGAGAAATTTTTACCCACATACGTTTTTACACAGATGCTTTTACATACAGACACTTTTACACACAGACGCTTTTACACACAGACGCTTTTACACACAGACGCTTTTACTTTACACACAAACATTTTTACACACAAACACTTTTGCACACAAACACTTTTACACCCAGATGTTTTTTTTACTTTACACACAGATGCTTTTACACACAGACTCTTTTACACACAGAGGCTTTTACACACAAACACTTTTGCACACAAACACTTTTGCACACAGACGCTTTTGCACACAGACGCTTTTACACACAGACGCTTTGACACACAGACGCTTTTACACACAGACGCTTTTACGCACAAACACTTTTACACACAGACGCTTTTACACACAGAGACTTTTACACACAGAGGCTTTTACCGACAAACACTTTTACACACAAACACTTTTACACACAGACGCTTTTACACACAGAAGCTCACACAAACACTTTTACCCACAAACACTTTTACTCACAGAGACTCTTACACACAGACGCTTTTACACACAGACAAGTCCGGCACAAGTAAAATCGCAATTTTTCCACAATTTTTGTCGATCGACCCTCATTTCGTGCAAAAGGGTTGCTCCGGCACAAGTAAAATCGCAATTTTTCCTCAGAATAGCAGAAGTGCAACACAATAGTTTGCATCGCAAAC
>Ga0126342_10004169_pt1 | contig 24462 bp, 17 predicted proteins | sample Cyp1metagenome_FD_92528 | JGI IMG/M metagenome (GOLD analysis project Ga0126342, IMG submission 92528) | Coral microbial communities from Lord Howe Island, Old Settlement Bay, Australia - Cyphastrea 1 metagenome | ecosystem: Host-associated > Invertebrates > Cnidaria > Coral ...
GTGCTCCCCTCCGTGCAAAAATCGTGCTCTAAATCGTGCTGTTTTGGTGCTCCCCTCCGTGCAAAAATCGTGCTCTAGATCGTGCTCTTTGGTGCTCCCCTCCGTGCAAAAATCGTGCTCTAGTTTGTGAAAGCTGTTACAGACAATGGGCCAGACACAAGATATAGCTATGGTAATAACTATGATCAATGGATGTTAAATTATGTGATTACATCTGTGCTATATAAACAAATCTATCGGTACATAATGTACATGACTAGATTAATCCAACCATGGTTATATAAACATATCAATATGATACAATGGATATAAATATGGTAAGGTGAGTGAATTATTCTTATTTACCCAGAACTATGGGGTTCATGGGTTATGATAATAACTACGGTAATAACTTTGGTAGTTCACTACTATAATTGCTATAATTTTGGTAATTCACTACTTTCATAGATAATATAACTGTGGTTATAAGTTAAAACCTCCAGAAATTGGGATATATACTGCAAGCCCCACAACTATGATTATACATACATATATACATATATAGATAGATAGATAGGTTTAAACACTCAAAACCACTTCTTCGTGGAATATTTAAATGATGCACCTCTCCCCAAAGTGAACGGAGGGTACGGTGAAGGGAGCTCTGATGGCCTATTTTCCCAATAATAGGGAGCCAGCTGGAGCTACTAATCGAGTTTCCTAAACACATAATAGTGGAATTCATAGGTGAAGATTACATACTTGGTGGAAAATATGGAAACACATCACCGCCAACAATGATTGAACATCTGGATATATACATTCGAAATGGTAGAGGGTAGCTAACTGTTGATACGGATACACTGATATATTGTAATTTTGGTGATTCAACCAGAAAACCTGATGGAAACCTGAGATTTACAATGGTCAACCACCAATGTATCCTCTCGTAGTTCAACATAGCTATGGAATCACTAACAGTTAAGGCAAAGCTATAGGGATATTGACAATTATTGGGGATATTAATGGAGATGTTGACCCCGAACAACGAACCTTGAACGTCCCTTTGTTTTGGGGGTTTGCATTTGGTGATGAAGAGACTATACTTGATTTCTGCCTATGTTGAAAAACACACATATTATATGAGTTTTTTATAAATATATAGGTATATATAGGTTAGTTTATAACAAACTAGGCTGGCCTTTTTCAGGGTTGGGCTTGGGGATGTTAATGCGAACATGCGCTAACCGCCGAGGTAGGGGGTTCTAGATGTAGCCATAAATGCTGATCTAACATGTAGTAATGTCACGTTTGTTTGGGTTGGGAAGTTGGGGGTGGAAGATGTGGTTGATTTCTGGTGGTGAATCATGGAATGGAAAGTGGAGGCTGGTTATTGGATAGTTTGAAGCTGCATATGGAGGAGTTTTACGCCATCTAAACCATTTGATGATATGAGACACTGGCAATTTTCGTCAACCCATCATGAAGTTCGCTGGCAAATTTGATTTACCTACCACATCATCCAAGTCGACATCACCTACCAGCACTAGCCAACCAACCATCGGAACCCGAATCCATAAACCACTGATGGCAGACCAATGTACACAAGTACGTGTGTTATACGCCCAAAGCACATGCCATTTGTAATAGTTTAACAACTTTACTGCAGTGTTTATTTCATGCTTGAACTCGGGAACACTTTCTGTTTGCCATCCACGCACACATAATTATTTACATATATATATAGGGACTGCATCGGACACTATTTATATAGATGTATACCCCTATGAATTGTATTTAAATCATTTGTGACATAGGTTTTAGACCAGTGGGTGAATAAACCTGCATGAGATCCGCCAAAATATGAACTACCCTCCGGTATTGCAAGCCTCTTGCCTCGCTATGGAAAGCTTAGCGATCGAAAAATTCAGTTCCACTGATCCACCGTCCGTGGCATTTTTCTGGTCGTTGGTTTCACATGTTTGGGTCCATCGGTATCCTCCCATAATCAAACATGGCCATTGAAAATCCATCATGTATATAGCTACACTTTCCCATGAACACTTTCATTTAGTCCGCTGTTTCCCAGCCTGCCATGTTTGATTACCAGAAGGGGTCAACCCGGGCTGACTAGCAAGACTTCAACGCCTCATTGGGGTTGATAGTCAGGTTTATACAAAGAATGCAATCAATTCGATCCAAATGGTATGGTTTCTAATTACAACAGTGGGATATGAACTATAAATACGTACTATCATCAATGACCTGGTTGATCCCATTTGTTGTAGTTGGTTAGTTATAAACCATGATATCCCCAGTGCTATGCCATTATATAAATGCAGTTAGATCATTATCAAAGCCACTCTTTTTTTCTGGCTAAAGTCCATTAAACCACCGTACCAGTTTTGATGATTGAATCCCGTAAAATAACATGTTTTGATGGTTAAACCGTTAAACCCTATAAAACCACAATTTTTGATGTTTAAATCCATTTAAATCTCAAACAAGAACCACGTCACTACACCTCAGGATTACTGCCCTCACGGGCACTTGGTTAGCCTTCTTTTTGACCATGGCTGCAGGGGCTGTTCCTTGGCAAAGGGTACCTGATGATCCAACTCCGTCTCCCATTTTTGCCACTCATGTTTTGCCAATTGGTCCCTCTTTTTCCTTGTTATACCAAAGTCTGTCCTTGTTAAAACAACAGGTTTTTCTGCTTAAGAACCTTTTCCTTCGGAAACCTCCCATTGCAAAAAGCTCTGGGATACCTAATCCCATGATTTTTACAGTGGTTCCCATGATTATTTTACCTAATCCCAGAAAATCTGTTTTTCCACTAGCTCCGGGACCCGGGAGGTTCTGAATCTATGGATCAGCGACCTCATTCCAGAGACGGCACATTTGATCTTGGACGAGGAACCGGCCAAAGAGAGCTGAGTCTCGGTGACTGCGATGTCATGCGATGTCCGTTTGAAAAGGAAAATGAGAAGATTGGAGGTCAGGAGACTTGGGACACTGATTGGATAGTTCTGGATAGTTTTTTATTGAACGGTTGATTAATGTAATTAGATATTAGTTGGTTAGTGAGGGTTTCATGGTGGTGATGGGGGTCATCAGCCCATGGTGCAAGACTCAAGACTTCTAAATACGGAAAACCAACTGGATCCGTCGCTCGGGAAAGTTGAGCCACAGCAGTACCACTGCGTTTGCCGCTGAATGTGTGGCTCAAAGCAACCCAAAGAAACTCTAGGATTCTTTCGTTTAAAAGATAAAGAACCCCGGGAGAAATTCCGGGAAACCGTTCCTACCAGCATGGTAGGCATGACTTGTCGCTTCCGCACATGCTGCACCTTTGCTTGGCTGTGGCTAGCGCGATGCAGCACTGAGCTGCCATTGGAAGACGATTGCCAAGAGGATTGTGGGCTAAACGCCCTGCAGATGAAAGCAACTAAGGACTCGGTTTTTCCTGAGGAAACCGGCGTGATGGATACAAGGTTAACTAGGGTCTATAGGGGAATATTTATATAGAGCTATGGGACCATCAGTCAATAAGTCAGCAAACATAACGCAAGGTCTTCCCCCGAATTTGATTCACCCCTGGGGCTGTTGATCATTTGGGGGGGTACCATAGTAGCAGGTGACATAGTAGTAGGGAATTCCCCTAGTTAACCAACCAGCGTCTATTAGTCTTCTAATCCCGGCATTACTTCATTTCAGTTTAATTTGGTTTCATTGTTTGCTTTAAATTGGGGTCTATAGTAACCAGCCCAAATTACATTTTTCATAAAATACTGCAGTAACTATGTAGGTTATATGAGGTTTGCCATGCCAAATGTTGGACACGTTTTGAGTTTTTTTTGGAGGATCCCCGTGGATCCCCCACAGTTTTGGTCAGTTCCAAATGTTATATGGTTTGCTCTTACATATCCATATAACAAAACCATATAACATAATTTTAACTAATTTTCCGTAATATATGGATATATACTATTTGGATACCTTATATTCCCGTAATATCTTTTCACTATATAACTCTCATGATATCATTATATAGATCTTCATTCCGACCTCCCCATGATATCACCATTTGAATATCACCAGTAAAATATCTGCAGCATATTCCCATTGTAATATCTCCATTAGAATGTCTTTGATTCCATTGTTTTTGAGTGTGAAATCCATTATTATACCTTCATTAATTCCTTCATTATTTCACCCAATATAATACCAATATCATCGCCGCAATATACCAATTATAATGTTTTTGATCCATATGTGTTTTTTGCATGTGTATACCCTCTGGTAATTTAGCATGGCTTTGAAACATCGCCACTTTTAATAGGCAATCATCAATACATGGAACATTTTCCATAGCAAACTGTTAAACAACCAGAGGGTCCACCGTTGGCATCGCTCACAGGACTCGGCTCAATGGCATGGACATTGTCATGGGCCTCCGGGTGATGCCTGGTGTTACACAAAGGACGAGCGTTTGTGTCTTGAACGCCGCTGCGAATCTGGGTTTGAGTTTTTTGAGATGTTTTCGTTCTCGATTGTTTTTGATCTGGTGTTGCGTTTTGTTTTTAGTTCCGTTTTTGTTTCGATCAATGTGGTGTTAGATGGTTTTAGGATGTTTTCAAAGTATTGTTTGAATGTTTGATGGGTAGTTTGAAAATCAAACAGCATCTGAAGAGGGGTTTGAATGATGGATTTTCCGCCAAGGCAGAGTAATTCAGTTACCAGATATTTAGGGAGAGAGAGAGAGAGAGATATATATATATGGCTCTTAACCGTTTCTCTTTTTTGGGTGTTCCATCCAAAAGGGTTTTATATATATTGATTTACTCGGCAATTTAAGTTCTGATTGATTCCATATGTTTGGGATGCGATCAGCCGCAATGAACATTCATAGATTTGGGCAGCTCAAGCAATGTCCTAATATACGGTATCCCTCAAATCCCACAGATACAGAGCCTCGCTGCCCCATTTGTTCCTGTTCAAATGGCCATGAATTTGAAGTAAAATCCGCGTTTTGAGATGAATATTAACAGTCAACACTCATATTTGACGGTCAAAACCATGGTTTCCGGTCAAAATTTTGGTTAAACATCTAAACTCTAAAACCATTCCAGCACATGAAAACACACACACACACACGCACACGCGCGTTGTTATGATTTCGTGGCTTGAAACAGAACATAACTTGGGTAGATCCCCATGTCGAGACAGATCTTAGGACTGGATTGTGGACGGGACGACTCCAGAACCTGCGTGGGAGAAATCTGAATTCCGCGGCAACTGTGTCAGAATGGGTCCGCAACAGCAATGCTTCGGGGATGTGCCTGGGAGTAGTCACCAGCACCGTTGGGTTTGTCGGAAAATTGGAGGATTTTTACTGATGTACAGATGGTCATTTTAGTTGAGAAAATGGTTGATTCACCATGATTTAATGATTGGGCGACCTTATTTTCAGACAAACCCATGTTCGAGTTGTTTTGATAGCTTAAGTGGATTTACACCGTAAATGTTTGATTTCTAGAAGTGATGGGTGAACAGCAAGAACAGTTTGTGGCCAGCCATTTTGGTGTTCTCCCTTTCCTATTAGTTCGTGGATGCTCACGCCCACTGAGTAGGGTTTTATATTGATACAAGGTGGTGCCCCACAGTGTGCGAAGTTGGTTACTAGTTTCGCTGGAGCTTATGGTGATGACAACTGGACTTAGATGCGCCATGCCCAGTTATCAGACTGGGGGCACCCTCCAGGGAACCATGAGGTCCCATCAGAAGTGGTACTCAAATAATGGGGTAAATACCAATCTTCAATGGAAATTCCAGGATCCTAAAATATAGGTACTGTACCATATTGTTGGCCATATTTTGTGGGGATATTCCCTGAAACATAGGCCTGAAAAATAGGCCTTATATATGGTAGGTACCTCCAATCAATCGGTTCCTGAAATGGCCATTGAAATCTTGATGGGTCCCTGCAGTGGTCTAGGTATGTTGAATACCCGCGCAAGCAAGGCATTGGAACAGGCACCATGAAGTTCGCTCATCTTCCCATCCAAAGCTCCATATTTCCCACATTTTATAGTGATTTATAGTGGTTTAATGGGATTTCATGGGAGTTTATAGTGATTTAATGGGATTTTATAGTGATTTAATGGGATATTAATGGGATATACCCTCTGGTAAACTAACATAGCTATTGAACATGGCCATTTAGTTCGTTGATTTTCCCATTGAACATGGTGATTTTCTATAGCTATGTCACAAATTACCAGAGGGTATGTTCCATATTTGTCCATTATGTTCGTATATGGGGATGGGTCAATACCTATTAATACCATTTTTAGGGGGATGAACATCCATTTACCAGCTATTTTGATGTTCACCAGGGGTACAAGGTTTTGACACACTGCCATATGATTTTTCCATTAAAACCTTCGTTTCGTTTCGGAATTTGTTCCAAGGCCACGGTTGAGATGACCCAGGAATTGTCTTGCGAGACGACGCCAGGGTGCACGTGGACGGGCAACACCTTTTCAGTGACCATGGCACCAATGCCACGGAGCTAAAGATGCAGTGGTTGATTGGTCATTATATGATATTATATGTGGGTTGTACCAACTGGTTTAATTATTGATGTTTATTGGGGATGGTATGATGTGTTTCTGATGTTTTGAATGTTCAATGAAAGTCTAGTCTAATATGATGATAGCAAGTCCCAAAAAAGATAGAAATGTGAATCTTTGATTTAGGGGATATAATATACGGTTCTCTTGCTTGGGGATGCCTATATATATATAAATACGGGCAAATCACCCTTAAAACAGCCATTTGATCCCTGCTGGGTATGTCACCATTTTACCGTTGTATCTTGATTTGCTGAGTTCGTGATGTTCCAACTCATTTGGAGGTTTCTTAAAATGGTGGATCCAAAAAACGATGGATGTCAATCCTAAAATGCTCTAATTTTTGGATGTTTTGGGGTACCCCAATGACTTATTGGTCACCTCCATCTCCAAAATGTTGGCAACATTTGCCATAAATCGACCATGGCTGGGGATGGGTTTTCATATGTTTATCCCATGAAATCCCAGCAAAACCGATTGGTGTCTTAAGCACCTCCCAGACCCGGTATGCCGACTATGGCGCCAATGCAACCCTTGGGGGGAAACTGTGTTGCTTGGAACGGAACCTGTGATGGGCTCGCGTGGGGCTGGGTTTTCATGACTGGTTTCAATTGGGAGGAAAGAGTTGGGAGTGCCTGGAATACGTATCTATTTGTTTGTTTGTTTGTTTGCCTATCTATCTATCTACCTATCTATCTATCTATCTATCTAGTCATAGGGAGAGGTATGGCTTCACATTGTGGATTTGGTGGTACCCTATTTTTAGACAAATCACTTCAGTTTGACGTGAAAAAAAGATTTGAAGATTGTTTGATGCTTGAAGTTTGAACTGTAAAACTGTATAACTGTTAGATTTGTAGATTGGATAGTCGCTTTGGATTTGAATGTTTGAAGTTTTAATCCTATACAGTAGCTTGGAGTCTGGACATGCCAGGCAAAAGTGAATTGAAACCAAGGAAAAGATGGTGTCACAATCAAAAGAAGCGTTTCCCCTCGTGTTGAACTGCTCAAATACATTTTTCTTGACCCCAAAGAAACCTCACTCATTTTTCCGGCACTGGATGGATCGTTGTTTGGACTCTGGACTCCCACATAAGAAGTTGTTGTAGTTGTAGTTGTAGTAGTAGCGGTAGTAGTAGTAGTAGTAGTAGTAGTAGTTGTTGTTGTTGTTGTTGTTGCTGTTGTTGTTGTTGCTGTTGATGTTGTTCTTGTTCTTGTTCTTGTTCCTGTTCCTGTTCTTGGTAGGTGTTGTTGTTTTTCTTTGGTCGGAGGGTGGGCGTTAGATCTTTGACTCAGCCCAGATTGGCACGCCCATGAACCAACCGAACTGCTTTGGATTGCCGGAATGGGCCTGCAGGGGCAACACAGGCTGCAGCTGGAACAATTACTGAATGTATTAATCCAGCAGTGCAGCCGATGGTTGGAAAGCCAAAGGGTGTCATCCAACCAGAAATGGCTTAGAGAATCATATGGTGTCTGACAACGGTGGGATCAAACACGATTCAACCCCAGTTTATGGCTTTAATAGGGAGCTATTAGGATAAACCGGCAAATTCCGCGGCACCTTTTTTTCAGACGAAACCATATGCGCAGTGCTACGGGCACATCTGGCTCTTGCAAAGTCGAGGTGTGCCACCAAAAGCTGGTAATGGCTTTGGTTCAAAAAAAAATCCGAAGCCGTTGGAAGGTGCATGGCAGTTGGTGAGCAGCAACCCAGGTGCACATCAGTATAACACGCTATGCACGAAAAACCGCTTACAAAACGGGAGGCGCTTCCAAGTATGAAGGTGGCTTGTGTGGTCAGCCCCCCGAATTCCTGGGTGGAAGGCTCCAAAGCTTTGAACATATGCAGGCAGCACCACATGACTCCGGAAAAATATAGTTTTCTGTCTATTTTACAAAAAAAAAAGCATTCACATATCATATGCAATGACCCTTGTGGTATGTGCATGGGTATATGCATGGCTTGGAAAATTATAATTAGTTATTTGTCCACCGGTTTTGAAATCACCAGTTCCACCACAATTCGTAGTTTCCAGGTCCACCAGGTCCGCCTGTTGGGGTGTCCCTCGCAGGTGTCAACGACTGCAGTCCCAGTGGAAAGGAAAGAAGCTCTGCGGAGGGTTGGTTCGGACGCCCGGGGATGGGTAGCAGTTGAGGTGCAGTCAACATTAATGTCATGAGAAACCCCTTTGAAATCAGCTGTGGTATGTTAAGCGAGATATGCAAAATAAGCAATTACACATATATATATATATATATATATATATTCTACATATATATATTATGCATATACATATATATATATATATATATATATATTATGCATATATATATATATATATTATACATATATATATATATATATATATATATTTGAACGCAAATCAGAGGTCCAAATCACTCATGGGTTTAATGGTGAAATGTCCAGAGGTGCTGGGATTGAATCGTCCCAAGCATAAAGGGAGGGGCGGGCTACATCGATGGGGACAACCTATGTAGCGTTTCCTGTGTAGTCAACACTTGTCGCTATTTGTGTGATCCAAACCACTATAGTCACTATGTGTGGAACCCTTGACTTTGCTAAGGGTGCTTGATTTTAGTTATTACGAAATTCTGAGAGATCGTCTGGAACATCTAAGATGTCTTGTTTTCTGGTCAGAATTTGTAGCCCCCATGGGCCTTTTCACCCAGAATATGTCCATCAAAGCTGACGCCAAATGTTTTTGGATCTCCCGGGGATCCGATGGATTTGTTCCATTTTTTTGGGGGGTCCATGATTGGTTTTAACGAGTCAACCCCGGATGAAAAAAAGCCATGGTTTATGAAAATTAGGGGGGGTACTACTCCAATAGTCATTTCATCAAATACCTAAATGGATTTAAATGGTACCCTCCCAATTAAACAGCCCAGGGGTTCATTAATCCAGAGTTGACATTAGTTGTATTTCATATTCGGATGAATCTCCAACATTCACTAAATCCATCAAAATCCCATCATGGATTTTTCTGAAGATAGGATACCCCCAAAGTCCAATGCTTCATCATCATTGCCCCACAAGGCACCTTACGGTACCCCGAGATGTGTTGGACACGTCCTTGGTGGCTTCATTCTGATCACCAGTTTGATTGGTGAAATGATATGTTTCTACTGGTGAAACATCACTTTTGAATACTTTTGATTCGTGAAACATCGACCGGTACCGGTGAACATATCCACATCAAAGTGGCCCCCTTCTGCTCGAAGCCACATTTCTGTTGTTTGTTGCTCCGCCTACTGTTGGCCAAGGTATTACGTTGCATAGGTCTTCATCAAACCATAGTTTAACCTTTAACCCCCAACTCATATTAAACTCACTGTTTATATTGTTTCCTGTGGGTGCCTCCAGAAAGGCAAAATATCCTCACAACCATATAAAAGCACCAGGTGTCCAATGTTTCTCCCAGCTATTCAACCACAACGAAACCATAGTGTAACCATATTTCAATCCCAGTACCAATTTAACAATTTCTTCACCCTTTTCAACTTGGAAATTATAGGGGAAACAGCATTAACTAGAATCCTGGCAGCACGTATATGTGTTTGCGCATCTTTTTGGGGATATATAGAGATCCACCAACTGTGGATGGTCTTGAATTATATTTAAAGAACTGGGTAATCCCAACTACATGACCTCAAGCCACCTCTTGCTACAATCGCTAGTGATTCTTGCTACTTGTGTTTGAACCCTAGTGGATTATAAACCCTAATTTCTCCAGAGCTACTAGTTCTTATTTGGATACATAAATCTATAGAATTGTATTTTAACTATTGACCGTTGGTAGCCAGATTGATACAGATAGATATCCAGATAGATATCCAGATAGATGTCCAGATAGATATCCAGATAGATCATAGGTATGTTTCTGCAGATCTATGTTCTAATATAACTCCAGTTTGAAAGTTGTATTAAACGAATTCACCAATATCATACCTGTTTATATTTAATATTCACCATAGATCTATGAGTTGCATTAAACCCTAGTTTCTCCAGATCTATAATTAGTTACACTAACAGTCGCATGAACTACATATTCACCCACTAGTTAATTGTAAACCATGTGTTTTGTTTATAGAGCCTAGTTACATAAATTACAAACCCTAGCTATTCTTCCTAGTTACATTAACGGTAAACCTATCCCGTCCTTGCCAGAGGGTGTAAATGATTTCCCTCAGGTTATAACTCCCTAAAGCTGTTTTGACTACAAACCTATATTAAACCTGGTTGTAGCAACCACACACCTTGAAACCTCCGTTATCAACCTATATTCTTGGTCCATTAACAACAATTACTAAAATTGGTGTTGTTAATATAGTTACGGTTATTCATAGTCAATTACCATGGTAGGGGTCGTTATATTAAGCATAGATCCCTATCCTATGCAGCTAGTATAAACAGGCTTTATAAGTTATATCATATTGCCTATAAACCTTACTGATGGACAAAACTCCCGCACCAGCTGATAGGTGGTTTATTATCCCATTGGATAGGGTTTCAAATGTTTCAACCATCCCAAGTGGTGTAGGATTTCTCCGATTCTATGGGTTTCTTCCATCCACAGTATATTATCTCTTCTGGCATTAACTATAGAATTATCCCGTTCTACAAGTAACATATCACCCTCTCAACCATAGACCAGTAATAAACTGGACGTAACATTAAACCATAAGTATCCATAAGTATTATTAACTAAGCCTAGAAATAGTATTATCAGCATTAACCCATAGGGTTTCATACATTTGACCCGCTAGGTGGTTATAAATTTAACCCAATAGATGAAATCTGATATTAATCATGGAACCCGATCATTAACCACAATGTCAGGTTAGGATTATAAATCTACTGTTAGTCAACCACGGTGGGTTTACGTTTATGGGGTTACTTAAACCCAGCTAGGATTATAAATCTATTTTTTAACCCATATTCAATCAAATTAATATTGGATAATGAACCGTCTCCAACTAATGATAGATTAATGCCATAGTTGATTATAATATATTATAATCCACTATAAATATAGTTGCTGATTAACAGATGAATAGATCCATAGGATAATAATCCATTATAATATTAGTTATTATCCACTATATTAACTATTTATTTATAGTGGATTAACAGATGATTAACAGATGAATAGATCCATAGGGTTAATCATAAACTATAGCCATTCATAAACTATAGCCATTCATGAAACAGTGAATTATAGTTTATTAACCATTATCTATGGATCTATAGTTGATGAATTAATCATGGTTAATCCATAGATCCCTCCCTAAACGACGTCAGGTCACTGCCACCTGGACCTCCCTAAACGACACCGCCTCCGAGAAACACGTGGAGCGCATGGCTGAGATGGCGCGGTTGAACCCATTTTGGGATGGAAAAAGGATGGGAAAACCAGCGGATTTCAGCGGAAAAAGTGTAGAAAACTCATGGGGAAACTATGGGAAACGCATGGAAATGATTAAATGAATGGAATCTGACGTCAGATTTTATGGGAAACTGCTGGGTTCGAGAAGCAGTTTGACTACGACCCAGTGCCCAGTTCGAAGGGGATAGAGAGCTGTTTTTCACTATAAGTCGTTAGGGGTTTAGTCACTTGACTATCCGGAGGTGAAGGGGGGAGCAGTGAATGGACCTATGGCAATCTATTTTCTTTATCAAGAATGGGGAGCCAGTTGGAGCTAGGAATTGAGTTTCCGAATGGTTATTTAGCATAGCCATGGCCCATTTATAGATGGTTTACCTATTAAAAATGGTTATTTTCCATGGTGATGTTAAATAACCAGATTGTATTTTGCAGGCAGAATCTAAAGATTTCCGAAGACTAGCTCAAATTCATCTATGCTGGGTCTGGAAACATGTTAAATTATTAAACCAAACACCTGATTAAACCAATCAGGATGACGATATTAGATAACTATGCTCGCATAGGCATGGTAACAGGCCACTTGTAAGACAGCCCCACTTTTTTGGACTTAAAAAAGCAAGTTTTATCAACCATTTACCAACCAGCCAACCAACCTCATTCAGCAACATTGACATTAATCAATAAATTCATGTTCCATAGCTCTTGCAAGCCCATTCCAAATTATTTTCTACGTGCAACCCTTTCAAGGGGTTTAAACATGTTTAAACGTTGTTCAACCACCATTTTTGATGGGTAAACCAGTTGTATACCCTTTTTCTCCGTGCTTAAACCATGCAAAACCATCATGTTCGCAGGCGAACAAGGAGCTCAAGGGGCTGAGGTGCCCCTTTTTTAGTGGAGGTTTAAGCCTGTGGGACTCGCCAAGTGTCGTAAACTATAGCATTTGGGGACGTGTTAACCAACCTTTTATGGATTTTTTATGATTTTATGGTAATATTGGAGATGGTGAATAATCGGGTGGCGGGTTTACCAGATTGCCTTCATCACTTTATGTTTCACTTATAGATTGTTTGATTGTGTTTTTTGAGGTTTCGATGAGAGGACGACGATAAGCATGTTCCTAAGGTAAATCATCTATGAAGGAAGCTGTCAAACAATGGAATTTTGCATTGGCGGGTTTGTCTACCAGAGGGTAGTTGGTTCCGGTTAACGGATTTACCAACGGTTGGACATAGCAACGTTGATAAGATGGGAGGTTTTTATATAGTAGTTGGAAAACACTCGGAACCAAACAAATGGGAAGAGTATTCAGCAAGGATCGCGGAGCAACCAGTCGTTCATGTTGAGCAGGAAAAGCCAAGTATTTTTCCAGTCCATTTGAAGATGTGTTCCATGTTGATTTTCAGTGGTGTACGTCTATGTCTCCTGGGAGCCCTCGAAAAAAAGGAAACATGTTGAAGCCAGAGCAGATAGGGGAAGCCCATCGTTAGAGTATTTTATGTTTGGACAGTTATGTTGTGTTTCTTTTCTAAGTCAGGTATGGCATATCTGAATTTATAGGTTAGATTAATTTAGTGTATAACTTTGCAGCTTTTGGTGTACATCATCGTTTGGGCCCCCATCAAGAGTGCAAGGCATCATGAAGTGTGCGATTGGTGCCTAGGAAGTGGCACAGAAAAGATGCACTTCCCCCTGTCACGGTGGTTTCAGCCAATGAGATATACTATGACCATCTATGACCCATTTCCTGATTGGATGGTGGCTTCATGTTCTTCCAACTGTCCATCTTTACCTGACCTGGGGTGTTGGGGGCTTGAAGATGTTTCAAGGACGTTCATATTTGCTGCCTACTCTTGTGCTCCAACCTGGCAATCAATGTTTCACCAAGTTACCAGACGCATTCTTGCCCGTGACATTTACAAAACAAAAAATATGGGTATTGTTCTGCCATTCGCCATATGAAATCATCAGGTCACATCTTTTTCTGTTTGCAAAATCCTCATGTTGTTTACGTAAATCCACGTGTTTGCCGAAAGGCCTGTATTTTCACGTGTTAATCTCCATGTTTCTCAACTGCAAAGGGGATGGCTCACCCCATGAAGTCATGGTGGATCATACCCATTTCTGTGGATGAACTGATTCAGTCGTACATTAAAAAAAACATTTTAAAAAAAAACGTAAAAAAACGACGTCAAACCTCCATAAAAAACCATATGAACCACCCAGAATTTCATCAGATCATCCGTCGTCTATATGATGCCACCGTCATCCGTAGTAAGCCAATGTAAACCACATTTTAACTCTTCAAAAGCCACGATATTTCCACATTTTCAACCCCATTGGCCCATCTTAAAGCCCCCATTTCAACCACTAAACTCAGCACCATTCAGCACCCAACTCCATGATGACCAGGCGACGCACCTTGGCGCTAGAGCTGCCCGCCAGATGGGTGGAAGGACAAGCGCCGAAGCAGGTGCTGCTGCCGCTGCCGTGCCAGCAGTTACTCCAATGATCAACAGCCCATGGGTTGATCCATTCCCACCATGGCTGCCCCCAAAACCTTCCGAAGGTGAATCAACTTGGAGCATCGTGGGGCCGGCTCAGTGCGCGGATCGAGATTGGGTTGCCAACTTCGTGGAAGAATCAGCATTCAGAAACGGCAGTTTCCAAAGGTGCATTCCACTTATCACATGTGGCTCTCAGCAAGAATGAAGCGGTTCCCCTCGGACGATTTTGATGGGTCCTGTTATCCTTCAATTTTTGGCAGTTATTTGGTTGAGATTTGGTGGAACCAGTACTTTTTTGTGTGGTTTTACCACGGTTCATTTCAAAGACCTGCAGTGAAAGCACCAACCTCAGTGCCCATGTTCTTCAGAGGCGCTAAGTTGAGGGACCTCCAAAAGGGGGCTTTGCAACTGACAAAAAGAAAGACTAGGATTTGGAAGACCTGTACCGTAGGACTTATATTTATAATATTTTATAATCATTCTGAGGTAGATTCAGAACATGGAATGTCGAACTAACATGAAACATATTTCCATGTTGTTTTTCTTTTTCTTGAGATGTCCATGTTGTATTTTCTCCAGACTGACGATCAATTCTGCCATTTCTCTTGCTGGATGTACAAGGCGAATGGTGTCCAAGATTGTCAAGGAAGACATGTCCTTTTTCGATTGTTTGATTGATTTATGGGTGAACGCCCCGTTCGCATATTAGCAACTGTATGCAACGAAGGTTCAGTCTAAACCTGACAATGTGGAAGCCCAATTTTGAGATATTTAATCATGAAATCATCTACAATTCATCTTACTGGTGCTTAGTAGGGAATAGATGGGAATGGGGGAATGGGATGATTATTACTAGTGATTATGGATCATTCCCTCATTCCCTGCGAAGCACCAGTAAGTCATTTATTCTCCATTCCCATGTTTGATTGGAGGGTATCCAAGGAGGGTTTACGCCTGGCATGGCACGCCCCTAGCCTCTAAGGTCTCAATGGTATCGTTTTTGCGCTCTTTTTGGAGAGGTCATTTGCAACGGCGGTGTTGGGGGGAGACCTGGTCCCATTGAGTGTCATCAAACGTGGCAAGCTGGGAAATCCTTACATAGAGTGGGGTTTCTAATTGGACAATCTTCCATACAAAACATTAAAGAAAACTGCCTTTTACTTGTGAAGGTGTTGGGTTTCCAGTCTCTTTTCACGACCTGCGGGGGTTGTAGTTCGGAAAATCGTCCGGGACAAGGTGGAAGATGTTCTACAATGTTCTACAATAACTGGTTGGTGGTTTGGAACATGGTTTATTTTTCCATATATTGGGAATTTCAGCATCCCAACTGACGAACTCATATTTTTCAGAGGGGTAGGGGTAGGGGTCCATCAACCCAAATCGGCGGGCCAATTCAACACATCCGTGAGGTTCAAACCTTGGAATTGGTGCGCCCCATGGGCGCACAGTCCACCGTACAATTGCCCCTTGGAGCTGAAGGGCTTGTTGTGGTCTTTCGCATGCGAAGGATGACCAAGCACTAGTTCTGAAACCCGTTCTTTTTTTTATGTCCATGTATATCCATGTATATTCAGAATCCATGAAATTTCTGGCAGAGCTTTGCTCTTGCATTCATCCTGCCACAAATCGCAGCGGTACGTGAACTGAACTTTGTGACCGTGGTCGTCAGTCAGGGTCCAAACGAGTGCCAATGAGAAACAACGTCATCCTATGGTTGCGTCATGTGTATTCATGTGTTTGACTTTCATTTTTTCCTCTTGTGGTGGGACACTTGTTGGCATGAAGCACGTTCAAGGCACAACCGGCCCACAATCATGCGGAGGCAACAGTTGAAAGCGGTATCTGAAAACATGCAGGTTTCAACTGAAGGTTTAGTAAGCAACAGTGATGACATGGTAGGCGATGTGAATTTTGCATTAGTTGTTGCACAGTTTGGGAAGAAGACCATGGCAATGCAATCTTGAAAATATGATATTGGCACCACCCGCGTCTTCAAGAACTGGTGATTGGTAGTGTGTTTGCTTCATCCCACTTTCCACCTAAACCGTCCAGCTGGTTCACCCTTGAATGTGGCCATGAGCACACATCAAAGTTGCACGGTGATTTGTATCCAAGGTTGATTAGCTACAAGGACGGGGTCGCAGAGGGTTGACAAAGGACGTGCTCCATACACTAAATGTTTTGGGTGCTATTTTTGTGTTGAATTTTCGGCAATGGTTGATAGGCTTGGCGTTGAAGAAAGGGCAAATATTGCAAGTGAACAAGCACATCGGTCTTGAAGGATACCCAACATGGCCGTTTCAATACGATAGATAGCATCATGAATCCATTCCAAAAAAACAGAAACCAAAAATGGAAAACTTTCCCCAATAAACACATTTCCATACTTAAAGATCTTGGGCATGCTGCAGTCTTAAAACATGCCATATTTTGAGATGTTAAGCACCGATCGGATCGCCCCTGTCGAGCCGCTGTGGAACGCCAGGAACCGGAGTTCGCGGGCGCCTTTCGGGAGGCCCTGACGGATCGCTATTTGATCTTCGTGAACAGCAGCAGCCGCGCGGCCATGGCCGTGGGTTCGGAAGGTTTTTTTGGGTCGCAGCGGTTGTCGCGAAACGTAGAGAGAGGGAGGTTTCCCAGTCGTCATGGGGCTACCCCCAGTCGACACCAGAGTTGTTTTAGTTGCGAAGTCATGGTTTTTGATGACTACCAGGCTTGTTTTAGTACTAAGTCATGGTCATCCATGACGACTGGATGATTTGGGAATAGCCCCATTTCAGGAAACCGCCATATTTTGATTATTCATGATTATCATAGATGGATTGATGATGATGATGATGATGGTGATGGTGGTGGTGGTGCTGCTGCATTTGGCTGGTATTGTTGGGACACTGTTGACGCATGTTGACCTAGTAATACGCATGTCTAAACTGATGAAAAAGCGATGATCTTCTGTTGTGGATGGTTTGCGCAAGAATTTTCTGTTATGTTGGGTGTTGCGGGGCTACTAGAAATGGATGGTGGAGATAGCCAAGGTTTTTGTGGGTGGTTTGGGTTGGTGTTTTAAAATGAAAGGATCATGTCCAGCTGACTGGCGCTGATTCATTCTCTGAAAAATTCACCCCTACCCGATACGATGCGCCCCATTGGTGTCACATGGATTTGTTTGAAGATAGGATACTCCCAAATCTATCGGTTCATCATTGTGTTCCTCATATTTTTCCTGTTAAATTGCCATATGTTTGTGGCATGTCGGTACCCTCCATTCTTCAGACACACCTATCTTCTTGTAACCTTGGGGCCTGGAACCGATTTGCCATCCTGCTGAGTTCCGGACGATTGCTACCCGGTGTGTTGTGTCCCTGGCGATGGCGCGGGCCTTAATGAGGACACTGATGTATTTGTTTTAATATGCCGAAAGGCGTACGAAATTTTCAGACCCACATACCTATACGGAAGAGTTGTTGGTTTCAATAAATATTGGACAAGAGGGTTGACGCACCAGGAAGCAACGGTCTAGAACATGGAGCACATGTATATAATCTTTCCTTTTCTACTGCAACCCATGGGTAGTTAAAGCAGTGCTGCATGTTCCCCACTTGCGCTTTAGTGGGGCCAATGTTTGCACCCTTGAGATCCCTTGAGGTGTTCCCTCAACTTCGGAAATTGTCATTCACTGGATCGTAAAACATACGGTTTAAGATATTTTAAACCTTTTTAATTGTGGTATACATGTTGAATATACCTTGATTCAAGTTAATTTGACATCAAAAACCTTATGCATACATGATTTGGGGCTACCTGTTAAGAGCTAGTTTGCATATATGAACCTTCACATGACCATCACAATCGACCTTGTGGCCACTTGGCAGGTTACTCCTTGCGTGAGTATTTCTGCTCCGGTGCTGCCGGCTTTTGTTAAAAGCCATGCCAGCGATTTGGCACAGACATCCCAGGGACTGGTTCAAATAGGAGAGATTTCAATAGGAACTCGGTTTCCAACCGCAGTCGGGTGGGTTTGGAATGAAATTATGAACTTGGATGAACTTGGAAATTATGTTATACCAACAATAATACTATGTTTTTTATTATTATTTGGCTTTGCTACATTGGGGGTGCATCCCACTTAGTAAGTGGACAATTATCATTGTATAATCCAGTTATATAGCACGAGCCCCGGGACACATGGTTTCCTACATGCATGTTTCTCCAACATGCTAATGATGTGTTCCTGTACTCAACTACTCAACTATAACCAACTTATTATGATGTATACTCATATCCTAAATATGAGGGCTATATTATTACGTTATATTACGTTTATATTATCTTCATTTATATTATATATATACACCAACATTTACCAACAACCACATACGATTCCTGGGATTGAAATATAAATAGACGTATTCAACTATAATACTCATTATTGATCATTAATTATTGATGGTGTGAATGGAATATATATATATATGTATCTCCTTTAAATATCCCAGAATATCTCCTATATGGACGGTTGATACTCCCATAACCACTGGTCCTCCAGGTGCTTCCCGTGAGAAGAAGCCCAGCGCTACGCGAGACACGCGCGACACGAGAGACACGGCGCCGGCGGCCGCGGCCGCGGCATCGCTGGGGACGCAGACGCCCAAAGCGCCGGCACCGGCGCCGGGGCGCACCGAGGTGGCAATGAGCACCACGGTGCGGAGACACAGCTGGGAAGATACCCTCTGGTAATATGTCCAAATATCTATTCTATTGGTCGAACTGTGGGGATGGTATACCCATTTCCTGTAATATAACCATAGTAAATTCTATGTGAAATTGGCAATAATAATATATCCAAATACCCATTCTAGTGGTGATATAACCATAGTAAATTAGATACCTTCTGGTAATTTAACATAGCTATTGAAGCCATGGCCCATGTAGTTCGTTGATTTACCTATTAAAGATGTTGATTTCCATTGTTACTGTATGTTAGTTTACCAGAGGGTACATGATACACACGGGGGGATAAATATAGATATCATCCTGAAGTATATGGATGAATATGGATGAATATGGGTGTTTCAAAGATATTCCGATTTGAGTGAGGATACGGTTTGAATTCTATATTCAGGAGGACTATAGATTGACAGATGGACGGGTAGGATGAGAATAACAGATATTCATACACTGCCCAGCTTAAAAGCCTATGATTTGCTGCATGTGTAGTATTGGCCCCCACAAATTGAAAGTGCTTAGCGGCTGTGATTCAAAGAAATTCATACAAATTGGATATGATGATATATGAAGGTAGCAAATCCGGAACTGAGATGTAGAACCCCTTGCAACTGGTGATGTGGGACGATGTGGGCCTTACCCCAGCCACCAAATCCAGTGGCGTGCTCGGAGTTTTGGTGCCACATGTTTCAGCCAACAATTGTATAAAACGGTTGATGTCATTCCACCAATTTGCTTATTGATGGCAATCAACATAATCAACGCAATATCTTATTGATGGATAATTACCAATGGCAAAAGAGAAGTTACAATAATAACATATGTTCAGCATGTTTGCCCCATAAGGCAAACCCACTGCATAAACGCCTGGGAAGATTTGGAACGATCAGCTCCTGAGGGCGGCTTCCTGCTTCGACGTTGCGGTCGTGGTGAAGTGTGCGGTGTCACATTTGGGCCATGTAGGGCCGTGGGAACCGAAATTGAGATGGTGCAGAGGGTAAGCATTATGAAAGCTCAGTGTTGGTGATGTTTTTTTGAGGATTACACTCTGGTAAGTTAACATAGCTATTTAAAACTTGTGATTGTGTCCATAGCCGTGTTAGTTTACCAGAGGGGAGCTTCATTGAACCATCGTTAGCGATGCCGGGGATGAACTGTTTGGTTTCTTTGGCAAGTTGACACCCGCACCCTGCTGCCTGTTGAGGCGTGCACCTTGTTTGTGTTTTTTCCTCCTGCAATCAAACATGGTGTGCTGGAAAATCCCCCACTGATAGATGAATGTCCCAGCTATAAACAAACCTCCATTTAATTTGGAGTTTTTCAAGCAAACCACGTTTTGATTGCTGTGCTGGTGGGTATCTGATATCTAATCGGAAGCTGCAAACCACCCAACCTCAGAAGACCCCTTTGCTGAAGCAGTCTGACCAACCTCGCACTTTGCCCTTTCTGTATGTGTTTCTTTATTGAACCGTGAATTGGTAAACAGGTTCTACAACAAACACGAGATCGGTTTGAAAACTCACTGCCATGATGGATCAGCATGAACTGTTTTGGTTTCTTGTATGTTTCTCTGAGCCCTTTCACGCATTGGAACACCAATACGCACGGCTTGAAAAAAACATGCCCAGTATGTTGGTGATCCAACTCTCTTGGAAACCTCTTTTCAAATCTACAGTAGTTCCAGAAGTGGTTTTGAGGGAAACATCCTATACTTTGCTGCTAAAACTACATGAAAATCTTCATAAAACCATGTTTTCCTTGAGATTTACCCCAAAAAGCCAACTCTAGGATGGTTGAGAATCCATAAAACCATGCATAATCATCAAAAAAAAAGGTGTATATATATATATATATTAATATATGTGTTTTTGTTTTTTTGCGCATATTTTAAAATCAATAATAGCAATGAAGATCCAGAATGTCCTAAGGATTTTCCCCTTTTGTTTTTCTTGGTCCAAGGCCTGGTGCTTTGCGCCCCGCCCCAGAGACCTTTCCGATCAACAAGCACCGGGTAGACTTCGGCCGCTCGGGAGCAGCGGAGCAGCGCTGGGGAGTTAACGATGACTTGTTGGTTGGAAAAAACGGGTTTCAACATCAAGACTTGATAGTGATAAACACTTGATAAATGGAGTTTAGTTGATGATGATGATGACGATGATGGTGATGATGATGATGATGATGATGATCATGATGATGATGTTTTTTTTCGCCCAAGATATTGCAAGGTGGGGCCCCCCAAAGGGGATTTCTGATGAAGATATGAACACAACAACAATAATCTGGGAAATTCGTGGTTTGACTCATAAGAAAGGGTAATATGTTGGTTAATGTTAATGCTGGTTGGTGGTTCACATTTTTTGTGTTCCATACAGTACATTGGGCATAATAATCCCAACTGACCAATATTTTTCAGAGGGGTAGGTATACCACCAACCAGAATGAGTGAATTTATGATGAAGGAATCACCTGTCATGGGTAGTTGGGACGGTTTATGGTGACTGGACTTAGGCGATTACGATCGTCATGCTTAGATGACATGGGGATCAAGATGTCATGGGTAGTTATGACTCAGCAAACCAACTGTCATTTCGATGGTGGAACATGATAAGATGCTTGGCACCAAGTGTCCTCACATTATTGAACCCACTGATTTGGGGAGATGATGAAGACGCCTTTGTCAACAACAATAAGACTGGTAACAACCAAAAGCGAAAGTAACACATAGTACTTGGATTTATATAACCCACTTAATTTGATTGGAAAAATGATAGCACTCACTGCGACGTCACCGGAATGATGGTAGTGAATGTAAAACATGTGCACGTGACAATTCACGTGACAGGTTGTTTCAACTGAATTGCTGTTAATTTATCATGATGATTTGCTGAATCACAGAGATTGGGATATAGCCCATGAAAGTGAAGATGCTGGTTCAAGCTTGAACAACTATGGTGTTCAATCATGAAAGAGCGAATTCAAACAGAAAAAGGTGAGATTTCAGCAATAGATGCTGGACATTTTCCAAGAAGATGCACTTCCAGTGGCGGCTGGCAGGTCGTGAGGATACCTGCGATGTCCGGAAGTCTCAGACACTCAGAGCGCTGGGTTTGTTGATGTTGGGAGGTCTTGGTGCAATTACGGCGTGGAACTGCATAGAGCTATTTGGAAACAACTTCTCCATTTGGGGTGCCTACTCTTAAAGTGCCCATGGACTTGCCGCAGTTTCATGATTGCCAGCCATTCTTCAATTGGGCATGTTTTCCAGTACTTCCCGCCTGGGTGATAGCTGACAGCTGCCATCAGGGCGATGGTGGGGAATGCATGTCCCATGTTTTTCTTTCCTGATGTTACAGTGGTATTGCAATCTACAGGAAGTGCCCCCACAGTTTGCCAAGTTGGTGCACATAGGTAGACTGTACTCACTACTCACCAGTATGATTTATGGTGGATATATTGAACTAGTTGGATGGGGTCATCAACAAACATGCCCTTTGGTAATCAAATGTGGCACTTGAAAATCCTTCATTTTTAGATTCTAGATGATGTTCATATACATATATATATATGTGATTTATATATCAGATATATATATATATTATATATACATATGATTTATATATATATATATATATTTATATATCTATATAATCCATATATATATATATATATATCATATATATGTATATATATATATATGACATATATATATGTATATATATATGACACATATATATATGTATGTATGTATTTATACATCTATATAATCCATATATTAAAATATATATATATATATGTATGATGTTCCCATTAGAACCTTTATTTATACAGGAGATGTCCCGTTGCCACGTTGAATTTACCGCCTGTCAGGTGGTCTTGCGACATCAGCACGTCTCAAAAGTGTCGGTGTCCTTGGTGGTGGTAGCTATCCATTCCATCCATTGTCAAAATATGGTAATACCACCATAATTATGTTCGTGGTAATGCCTTAATATGGTAATTGATGGTAAATGGTTTTTGGTAATGCCACAGTTATTCGAGATTCCAAAAAACATTTTGTAATCAATTGGAATTTCAGGATCCTAAAATGGAGGTACGTTAGTACCATATGTTTGATCATATTCTATTGGGATATGCCCTGAAATTTAGGGCTGAAACATAGGCCTAATATATAGCAGGTACCTCCAATGAATCGGTTCCTGATATGGCCATTGAATCCACTTAAGAGGAAAAGGAGCCAGCTAAGGATGAACAATTACCAGGAGGAATTATGGATAAAAGGTAATCACCAATCACCAGCTGGTAATTTCCAAGGATTTACCAAGGCTGAATTTCCAGCTGGCACCTTAAATCACCATGGATAAAAAGGGAGTTTTTTTCCACTCCGGTAATTTAAGGTGGCTATTTAAAATCCACCCATGTTCAATAGATCATGTGTAAATGGGCCTTTTTCCGTAGCTATGTGAAATGACTGGAGTGTAGTTTGATGTTGATACTTGGGGTTGCATCCCATTTAGTAAGCAAGTGGATGGAACTGGGTTATAACACATTATAGCCCGCGTATTGTTAGGGTATACCGGTATACCCTGTTTGTAACTGGGCTATAATATGTTTATAAACCGCTTGCTACCAATGATACATGACATGTACGGACGTCTATACTGCAACTTTGGGGCTTCAATGAGCAATCTACTAGGTATATGATGGATTTTCATGGATTTTCCATATCAGGAATCTGGCGTCATCACATTCTATGGAGGTTTCCCAAGTCATCGGGGCCCAAATCATCCGAGTCACGAGTCCATTCTTTCGCCAAGGCATGCAGTCTTCGTGCTGCAGACTTTGCCAGAGGCCGAAGCGAATTTTTCGGGCTGCCAATCAAACAGCGGAAGCTTGCTGAGTGAACATCGGTACAACTAGAAGCCCCAAATTAATAGAGAGATAGTGTGTTTTCAGGACATCATATAGATGATTATGATTATAGATGATTATAGATGAATAAATGATTTTATACAGATGAGCTTGACTGCTGATCTCCTGAGATGGCGATGGAGAGAGAGAGAGAGAGAGAGATGATTTCTTGACCTTTTTCCCGAATGCGTAGCAAGGGTTCCCGTTTCACTCTGGGGGTCTGGGGGTTGAGGGTGTGTTCGCTCGACGTTGCGTTCGCGAGCGCAACCGTTCGCAACCGTTCGCAACCGTTCGCAA
>Ga0126342_10004170_pt1 | contig 24460 bp, 19 predicted proteins | sample Cyp1metagenome_FD_92528 | JGI IMG/M metagenome (GOLD analysis project Ga0126342, IMG submission 92528) | Coral microbial communities from Lord Howe Island, Old Settlement Bay, Australia - Cyphastrea 1 metagenome | ecosystem: Host-associated > Invertebrates > Cnidaria > Coral ...
GAGTGCACGCACGCACGGGCTTGGCTGGCGCACGGCGCATGCAAGTTCTATAGATGAGAAAGGTCTTATATATATCTTTAAGGCAACTTCCGCCCCGCCTCGTGCGGGTACTACTGGTAACCAGTTATAACTGGTAAATGGCCATAACTGTGCAAGTATTGTTGCTATTTGCGATTCATCATCAGCATTTGGGATAAAAACTCTTTGAAAAAAAGGTCAATGCATCGGGATATACCCAAGTTCCAATCAACACGTGGCGTATTGTGGCAACATCTTAGTAACATGCGAAGAACATGATTCACCAGTATGGAAAGAACTGAATCTTTCAGCTGGCATTGCTGTCATATGTGATTATAGCCAACTACTGTATGGTATATCGGTATAATTTTACGAGTGTGTACTTGTTTGTTTCTTACCAAAAAACTTGGATGATTTTGGGAGTGAGTGAGTATAGGGAAGCAACCAGTTTGAAGCAACCAGTTTGAAACCTGGCCAAGCCCAAAAGTTTGATAAACATTGGTGAATGAACGATTGTCTTGGAGAGAACCTGATATTCAACTGAAATAATAGAATGTATCGGTAGTCAGTTATGTCAGTGATGTCAGTTATGTCAATTTCAACTCAGAGAGGATTGTTTTAAATAAGAACCTTTGAAATCCATTGAAATCCATTGGTGGATAATACATCCTATCCACCATTGATTCATGATCAACTCACCACAACAAATCCATCGGTTAAATCAGTGAATTCAACCTATCCACCACGATTTCACCATGAAAATGAACACAGCGGGTGAAGAGAAGCGCAGCAAGACCAAAAGAGGGACCAAAACAATGACCATGGCGGGATAACCATCTGAAGATGCGGGATAAATACTGTAAATCTCAAAAGTCTTGATGTACTGTATAATCTGTACACATGTATGTATGTGTATATATATATAATGAAATTAGGTATACATTTATACATACATAAAGTTGATGTTGGCTGCCCTTCAGTGCTGATGTCATCATTTTGCAGAAATCCCGCCATCCCAATTGATCTAACTCTCCCCGGGAACAAACCATCACCAAGTGAGGCCCACCACTTTTTTTGTTCGTAAAGTTTATAAAGCCGTCCATGTAGATATTGTACCCACCGTCCGATTATCATTGTCCTAATCACTGATCACTGGAGTTCAAGACCAACAGAAAACCTATCATTAAATCATATTAAATCCAATATCCATCCTCGTCTCCCATGGATAGATCTGGTTTTTGCTTGATGAAATCGCAATTTCCATCGAGAAAAAGCCTATCTAAGGGGCTCCACATTACAGGTCAAAGATGACAACAGTAAATGAATAGAATATCATTGAATATCCATCATGCAGTTCATACATCACAAATCCAAGAGGTATTCCAGTTGTCCACATGAAATATTCTAAAAAAAATGTTGCTTAAAAGTTATAAACTATGATTTCCCACTATTTTCCACCATTTATATATCCACTATTTTCCATGACATCATGAGGTCACTGTGTGCTTAAGCTGTTGAGCTTCCGAACCCCAGGAGGGCGGAAAATCTTGCAGCGAGGACCGTCGTTTGGACCTGGGATGGGTTTTCATGGGCTTTTCCATATCTAAGTCATGGGGGTAGTCCTCCAATAGTCATTTCATCTAATACTTAAATGATCTGAAATGGTTCCCTTCCAATTCCACAGCCGTAAACGGGGTTTATTAATCCAGGGTTGACATTATTTAGTTTAGCCCATCTGACATCAAGTGTGGTTCTCAGTTCACAGAATTGTGGGCTGCCCTGACCATGGAAAGTGGAAATTGAGAATAGCTACATCCTGCTTACCACTGCCTCCTTTGTTTGCAGGGCAGTCACTCACCATGGATCCAATCATTTTGATTGGATTACCCTCTAGTAGTCTATATAATTAATCTGGCAATCTATAATACTATACTTCCCCATGTTTTTAAATATCTATGTAAATGTGTCTGGATAGTTTATGGTAATTCACCAACCTGAAAAGTAAAGTCATTTGAGTCATTTGAGGATACTTACGCCAATCCTAATCATCATCCGTGGCCGGATCCCATTGATTTCCATGGTGTCACATGTCTTGTTGACAAAATATTCCCACCATATCCATCTACATCCCCATTAAAACATTTTATATCCATATGTATTTTCATATTAAATAGATTTAAATAGCTGTTTCCAAATTCAAAAGCCCCACACTTAGGTCAGTCTTTCCAACCAACAGAAACAAAACGCGCAGTCGACGGATGAGCGGTGCCCATATCGTCGTTCACATCCTTCTCCTCGATGTCAGGGATTCGGTCCCCCAGACATGATCTGGTTGGTGGTTTCAACCTACCATCATCCCATGAGGAACCCGATTTCACAAAGCCGGGGATTGGTGGTTGAACTACCCATCTTGATAGTGGTTAATAATGGTTAATAGTGGTTAATGATGGAGAATCATATTGGTAATTGTTTACTGGTTGATGGTTTCAACCTACCCCTCTGAAAAATGATGGAGTTCGTCAGTTGGGATGATGACATTCCCAATTAATATGGAAAAATAATCCATTCATGTTCCAAACCACCAACCAGTCATACACGCAAGAAAGGGGATTTCAATGGAATTACCAACAAAGTGGGAATTCAATGGAATTTACCAACAAAACTGGAGTTAAATGGAATTGCCAACAAAATGAGAAACGATGAGAAAATACCAAAGCATCATATTTGGGTGATTGAAGCCGCAATCAATTTTGAGTATAGCTCAGGATTGGGGTAACGACCCACATATGTGTGTGTGTGTGTCAAGGAATCGGATATAAGTTGGTATACCAAAATTGCCATTTGTGATAGGAAAACTATGGAAAAATGATGATAAACCACTGGATTGTTTTTCGGTATTCCTGGTACACCCCTTTTGGGGACACCCAAAATGACTCAATTTTCCTTTGGTCCCACTAAAGATTGAACAAAGCCATGGTCATCCATTATCATTACTGCAATGCCTGGCAAATGTCGATCTCTTATCAGTGAGTGACCAAAAAGATGTCAGTTGCTCGGGTTCCTGTCGGCGCATTAGTGGCCTACATTCCCAAATATAACCCCGGTATGGGTCGAAATTGTGTACCCCAACAATTGATGGTTAATATTTAAAATTGACCAAAAGCTGTGGTCCCCTATGTCTTAACATTTGACCCTCATACCATCCCATGCCCATATATATTGGAGATGGATACTCTACGACGAATAGGGGTAAATGCAGGTAAACGGTTTGGCAAATGTAGGCAGCGAACCAGAACTATATACATCTATTTACATCGATAATCCTGCATAGATAAACATATTTCATACAAGGTCAGAAATCACATAGGCGTATTGGCACTTTCATAGTGGCCCCTGTGGTTCCTATCTCTTTATCAACGGTTGCCCAGCCCTTAATGCCCCCGCCATTCAGGAAAAAAAACACTCTCATCATCAATCAAATGCATCTTCAGGACACAAGAGAACACTAGCAAGGGCTCGTTCTGAGTTTGGCTCTAAAACGCTGGTATCCTTCTGTTGCCATCTCAAGAAATGAATGAAACATCGACTCTCTCTGTGACCAAATCATCTGATCGCCTTGGGTACAGCGTCAATTCTTCATGAAGTATGCACTTAAAGTCAGCACATTTACATCCAATTACCCTCTGGCGATTTCACATCCCCATGGAATCCATGATCCATAGAAATAGATGACTTGGAAGATGATTTACCGTAATTAAAAATGGTCACATGTTCCAATTTGCTGCGTGAAACCAGAAGGTGAACCGTTCATTATTCCATTGAATCCAGACCCATCCCTGTGCACCAAGACTTCGGTGATGTCAAATGATTAACGATTAAATGATTCACCCCCAAAAAAATGTTTCCTATATGGTGTATATATATATATAATATGTGTAAATGGGTCGATGATCCCACTATCAAATATTCACCATGGAATATTAATTTAATGTTTATCCCACTATGTGTGTGTATATATTATTATTATTATTGTTATTATTGTTATTATATATATATCATCGATTCCTAAACGACTATGATTAACGATGGATCAAATGATTTGGGTGAACCCATTATCTCCCATGAACAACGCAGTGTAAGTACATGTAAGACTCAGTACAATGGTTTTATGTACTACTACTGGTGAATTAACATAGACCCTGAAAATCGCCAATTTTTTGTGGAAACTAGTCGTCCAACCCCTATCTGGCAGGGTCTATGTTAATTTACTGGAGTGTACTACTGGTATCTTCCCAATGGTTTTGGGGGTTCATAGGCTCTAAATTCAAGGATAACCATGGCTCCGCACGCTCCAATATCCACGGAAAATCTGAAAAGTTCAGCCACGCATAACAAAAAAACGTGGGGCCCCCCAGTTCCAAGTTGCTTTATATACAGTACACCATTATAAGCCCCATGAACTATAGTTATATCTACCATAAACCATAGAATTCAGCCACTTATAAGGCAACTTAGCTACTTTATAAACTTCCAACCAAAAAAAAGTCATAAAAGTAGCATCAACCGTAGTATCTTAGTCTAGTTCTTGGAGTGATCTAAAGCAACTTACCCTCTGGTACTTTAACATAGCAACCTGGAAGCCATGGCCCAATCCCTTCGACTCTCGCCTTGACGGTCCCATCTTCCGTGGCCGTCATTGCCTGGGACAAGCTTCGTGGTAGCAGGCGCTTCGTTTCGGGGTCCAGGTGGGCGGTCATGATGTTTACCATCATCCCGTGAGTAACCCGATTTCACAAACCCGGGGATTGGATTATTGTGTTTATTACAGAATACCAGCCATGGGGATGATATGTAACCAGATGTAATCATCAATAACAGGCTAATATCTAAACTTAATTATTTCTGGTTGGTGGTTTCAACCTACCCCTCTGAAAAAGATGCGAAAGTCAGTTGTGGTTACTATTCCCAGTATATGGAAACATAAAACATGTTCCAAACCACCAACCAGATTAAGATTAGCATCAAAAATCTGAGTAGTTGAGTCTCCATGAATTCTCTTGTTAGGCTATATCGTCCTGACAGGAATTCAGGGATGGAATTGGGACCAAAAGCACTCCATTGACATCTCAGTGGTTAAATGGGTTTGTCCAAACATGGTGGATACCAGTGTATTGCATGTTTTTAATGAATCATTTGATGATAAACCATGGGATGTGTCTTTTCTCCTCTCTATAGATCCAAGTTTCTTTCCGCGGTATTATCACTAAAATGTTGGATACATAGGGCTAGCACCTTCTATGGAAAAAATGGATCCATAGGGTATGGTATATTTACCTACAAGATATAAATGTACCAAAAACATGGCTAGTGGATATATTATTTGTCCAATCCATTGAACATAGGCTACCCAAAAAATCTTATGGTTGATCATCATGTTCGCTAGTAACCATATCACACAGACTATGTGCTATCCATTTATCTGCTCACTATCGCCTTAAGTGTCTATAAACCTCATAAAAACTATCCTCTAGTACTTCAACAGTTTGCTATGTTGCTAAAGGGCCATTTAGTTCGATGATCTACCAATTAATGATGGTGATTTTCTGTATCTTAAATTACCCAAATGGATCCATAGGGTATCCATATATGGAGGTTTCCTGAAACGGTACCCCCAAATATTAAATCATCCATTTTAGATTGGGATTTTCGATTATAAGCCAACCAGCTATTGGGGATTCCCCAAATTTATGGAACCCCCCCTGGATTACATACATTGGCCGTTTCAAGTCAGAACTTTTCCAGCCCAGCAGCCGAATCTTCTTCCACAAATTCCACCAAGTCGTGCGTTTCATTGAGAAGCGCCTGGCGGCCATTCCGAAAAGCGAAAATCCTGCGGTGAGTCCTTCCGATTCCACCGTTGTTTCTTTGAGAAATTCTTCGTTGGCCGTCGTTGCCATGTTCCAATACCAAATGGTAAAGCCTCAATTCCAAATCCACTTTAAATGGTGTTTTATATAGTGGGAAAATCATTGAACTAAATGAACTAAAGGAAAAGGAATTGTGGATCTTGCTGACATCAAGAAATCGATAGAAATCGTGTAGCTCCTATCAAACACTCATCATGACTTGGTGATCGGGCCCCAAGTACATCTCCAACAGATTCCAAGACCATATGCGTGAGACAAGCTCTCTGTGAACAACTTCACAGCTATAATGTTTTTCACATTCCATTGATTGCCACTGATGTATCATTGGAGGATCATACCATGCAGGAAGCGATAAGATTGATCTTGTTTGATCACCGTGTCTAAAATGTGGGGCGCCCGGGATAGGTAAGTTGGTTTGTAAGTGCAGTAACAATGATTGTTTATGTCGGACCTATCTATATAGAGAATTATAGAGATAAAAATAAAAAAAAAAACGATAAACCTGCTAATAAACGAAACGACCCTTGGAATCTACGTTGGTCATCACCTTCTAATGGTGACGAGGTTTGCTATCCAGAAAGCATCACAACAAAAAGCCACGATCAGTCTCGCCTATCACGGCCTATCCGATGTTTAGGTGTCCCATTTTTGTTGGTGAATCTGCTCGTCTTTGCAGATTCATATCCACGTTGTCTATAACCATATCAAATTAAACAATAGTAGTTGTACCATGTGTCGAAGTTTCCCATTATGGATCAATCCGCGTTTTGCATGGTTGATATGTCCATTGCCAATCTGAGATCACGAACAAAACATAACAAAACCAGTTCATAAATATCATCAATTTCTCCCCGTTGGCAGAAGATTTAGTATCAAATTGCCCATGCAGGGCATGCAGGGCGTGCAGAGCACCTGGAGTTGAGTGGCATTGGCACGGATGGCCGTCATTGGCAAGCCCTCGCGATGGCCTTCGAACAAGACCTGCCGGTGAAACCGCAGTCCGCGGCAGGTCACCAAGAAATACGGCAGGTCAATGTATGGCAAAGTCTTTGTACATGGGCAAGTCAACGAAGAAATGGAGAATGGATGATAATGGATGGTAAATTTGGACCATAAAGTGATGGTCAATGGTAAGTAAATGGCATCTGAAATGGAGTGTATCTATTAAAAATCATTCAAATATACAGTACCAGTTGCTCTAAAAAAACAACCCATATTAACCTACCATCTACAATATATGTACCAAATCAGTATACAATACCTACTTTTTCGAGTACCCGTTGTAGGTCGACCCCAACCAACGATCCTGGCGAATCTCCCATGAGTCAGATGGACCTAATTGTTGAAACATGTTGAAAAATGTTGAAAAAAACATATAAAAACATATTAAAAACAACACACATACCCGGCCTGGTAAAGGTTTACATAACTATATGGAAGATCACCATTGTTTTATGGGTAAATCAAGTATTTCTATGGCCATGTTCAATAGCTATGTTTGTTTACCAGAGGGTAATTACAAAACCCAAATCCAGGCTTGTCAAGAGAAATTGCGAGTGGATCAGCCGCTGATATTTCAAGGAGAGCGAATCACTTGGATATCTTGGACCGCGAGAAAGCCCAACAGGCAATTGGATCTAAACAATAGGTTTGGTAAACATAGTTGAGCTTTAGCAACGCATCAGCCCGCAAACCTCCAAGAATTCGAGGGTCTCATCATTTATGATCATTTGCCATCATTAGTTTGCACTGCGCACTGCGCACGCAAACTGCCAGCACGCCACCTGCCTTCTATCCCTCTGGCATGGCCCTGTGGGTCTGTGTTGCTGGGGTGAAACCCTTCGCAAACAAAAACTATTGGCTGGAGACTGCACGGCCATCATGTGTGCATTGTTGTGCCACATCTGCAACTGTGACCTTTGGATTGGAACGGCAAATGGATGCCAAAAGCTGTCCGTCAGGTAAGACCAGCCGAAAGCTCTGCAACTGAACATTCAAGTCACGCGCAATGCTCTTCAGAGTATCCCGGGCCAGATCTGACTGTTGTGCAGTCAGGCGCATCTCTTCTTTCCCGGCCATACTCGAGCAAATCAGCGTGATACCATCATCATCATCATCATTTCATGAGCAAAATCCAGCTGCAAGACGAGATCTCCAGCGAGAGAAAAATTACCCGTGTAGCAAATTCCAGGCTCTGGCGAAGGAATGTTGCATTGTCCAGAATGATTTTTGCCACAAGCAACAGCTTTGCCATCGCTTCGCAGAAGCACTGTATGATTCCAACCTGCTGAAATCGCCATGTACGACATTCCTTCTGCCAGACTCGGGATGCTGCATTGCTCCTCGTTATCCCTTCCACAAGCAACGTGCCATCACTTCGCAGAAGAACTGTATGATTCCAACCTGCAGAAACCTGAATGTATGAGAGTCCATCCAACGGTGGAATGTTGCATTGTCCACTGATATTAAGGCCGCACGCAACAGCACTACCATCACTTCGGAGAAGCACTGAATGAGTCGCGCCTGCAGAAACCTGGGTGTATGACATTCCTTCAGTCAAGAGTGGGATAAGACTTTGTTCAAACATATTCGCTCCGCAAGCAACAACGTAACCATCACTTTGGAGAAGCACTATGTGATCCTCACCCGCAGAAACATGTCGCACTGGCCCCGATCATTTTTTCCACAGGCGACAGCACTACCGTCACTTCGGAGGAGTACTGTATGATGATGGCCTGCAGAAACCTGCGTGTATGAATGTCCTGCATCCAAAGGTGGAAGTTTGCATTGCAAAAAAGAATCCGTTCCGCAAGCCACAGCAGAGCCGTCACTTAGGAGAAGAACAGTGTGACCCACACCTGCAGAAACCTGGGTGTATGTCATTCCTTGAGCTAAAGGTGGAATGCTACATTGTCCTTTGGAATTCAATCCGAAAGCCACAGCATGGCCATCGCTTCGGAGAAGCACGGTGTGGTACGTGCTTGCAGCAACCATTGACCAACGGAATCGTTTGGAGATTAGTCACAGGTGTTCCAATAAACACTGATAAACGTTAAATGGCTAAATGTATCTGAATGTGGCAAATGTGTGGTTGCTCCCCTCAAAAAAAAAAAACAAAACAAAAAACTATTGTTCTCACCTCCATCCAGAAAATGAGTTCAATAGAATGACCGACGTTGAGCCAACATGTCGAGCTCTTGGGCCAACAATCCATGCGTATGCCCCAATCTTCATGACAATTAAAGTCGGTAAAATCATAACAGTTGGATTGGACACACCCAAAATCAATTTCTTGGGAATGACATTTCATCCAAGATTTCCACACGGGAAAAGTAAGGAATAGGTCCAGTTTTTTTTGGGGTGCCCAAGACTTGGAGCCATGATCCTTCTCCGCTTCCAATGGATCCCATTCCCCTAATATTAAACACCCATTGTATGGTCCAAAAAAATGTGGAAATATGGGGACATGTACAAACAATCCACCATGGTTTTGTTATAGGAGCTGTTGAATCTTAGGGAGATGGGGTCGCTCAAGTGATTCCATCAACTGCATCGGATGAAGCCCACTGTTGTTGTACGGTGAACGGAACCGAGATCATCATCATATGGTAATTTCATCTGACAGCCAACAATGCAATTTTTGCCAGATAATGCCGATTATACTCACACAATCTCACACATTTAATTATATCATAATCAATTGAATCGCCCTTCCTTTTCAACAGCTTCGGATTGCGTGCAACAATCTGCTGACACCTTTCCAGCACACAATTATCCGCCAGAATTTATACGTGTCTCGATCGGCCATGTTCAGCGGCATCTGCAAGTGTAAGCTTTGGATTGGAACGGCAAATGGATGCCAAAAGCTGTCCGTCAGGTAAGACCAGTCGAAAGCTCTGCGACGGAACATTCAAGTCACGCGCAATGATCTTCAGAGTATCCCGGGCCAGATCTGACGACTGTGCAGTCAGGCGCATCTCTTCTTTCCCGGCCATACTCGAGCAAATCAGCGTGATATCATCATCTTCATGAACAAAATCCAGCTGCAAAACTAGATCTCCGGACAGAGGGAAATTACCAGTGTAGCAAATTCCAGGCTCTGGCGAAGGAATGTCACATTGTCCAAAGCTATTTTGACCACAAGCAACAGCCTTGCCATCGCTTCGCAGTAGCACTGTGTGAGCATACCCTGCTGAAATCTGGGTATACACGATTCCTTCTTCCAGCCATGGAAGGCAGCATTCTCCATCCCCATTTGCTCCAAAAGCAACAGCGCAGCCATCACTTTGCAGAAGAACTGTATGATTATATCCTGCAGAAACCTGTGAGAATGATATTCCTGCAGAGGATGATGGAACCTCAATTTGACCATAATCATTGTCTCCACAAGCCACAACATTGCCATCACTTCGGAGAAGCACTGTGTGTTTCCATCCTGCAGAAACCTGGGTGTAAGAGATTCCATCCTCCAAAGGGGGAAAAGCACATTGGCCGTCACCCCTCTCCCCGCAAGCGACAGCCCAGCCATCACTTCGGAGAAGCACTGTATGATTCCAACCTGCAGACACTTGAGTATATGACATTCCCTCGTCCAAAGGCGGAATGTTGCATTGCCCATTGCGATTCAATCCGAAAGCCACAGCAGTGCCATCACTTCGGAGAAGCACTGTATGTAACAAGCCTGCGGAAACCTGGGTGTAAGATATTCCTGTATCTAAGGGTGAAAATGTGCATTGTCCCTTGGAGTTTCTTCCGCAAGCAACTACCTTGCCATCACTTCGGAGAAGCATTGTACATTCCCCACCTGCAGACACTTGAGTGTATGACATTCCTTCACCAAGCAGTGGAATGCTGCATTGTTCATCAGCATCGAGCCCGCAAGCCACAGCAGTGCCATCACTTTGGAGAAGCACTGAATGATATCGGCCTGCTGAAGTCATCCGAGTTTGGAATAGGAATTGATCCGAATTGAACTCTTGCGACGTAAGGATTGTTGGTTATGCAGTTGTTAACCAACTACTTGGGTATGTAAAGAATTGGATCACCTTGACACATGAAGACCAGTCCAACCGGTTTATTGATGGGATAGATGGGATAGGAGAGAAGAGGTTCTGCGTTACCACCCTTCAGAAAATTAAGCTCTCAAAACAGACCATTCTTAATAGGTAAATCATCTGTCAATGATTTTTTTTCAGCCTCAACTGCCTCAATACGACTTGTTCACGGATTTCACAACAGGGCTGAGTAATAACTTTTTTTCCAGGCGGCTTTGTCAGAGTCGTTTCACTCATGAGTTCTCCATGCTACGAGTATGTTGTTTACTGCCAGTCTTCATTTCCATCGCAAATTCCATGAAATATCAAAGAAACCGGTTTGTTGGTTATCTAACCTTCGGCAATCAAACATGGCAATGGGACATCTCCTATAAATGGAGGTTTCTAGCTCATGTATATATGTAATTATATAGCATATGGCTATAACCATACATATGGTGGTTAACCACATATAACTATACATATATCTCATAGTATATGACCATATTTGTGGTGGTTAACCATCTATAGCCATTGCATAATGATATCCATATGATCTCCTGCTGCGCCTCTGCGCCCGTCTTGCGCACAGCCTTCATGACCAGCTGCAACCGACCGAAGTCATCCTGACAAGCTCGGAAGCCCAAAGTTCAACCGGCAAAACCAAGGATTTCAGCGGCAAACATGGTGGTTGGCGACAAAGAAGCGGCAAAAATGATCCAAATTGGTGGTTTAACAGGCAAACATTGGGGTTTAGCCACCAAAACAATGGGAATTTCAGCATGAAAACCTGCGAAACTGGAGGGTTCACTGGTAGTCAATTTCACCAACCAAAAAACTTGGAAACACTTGGGATTTAACATGATTTAACGATAATAAAACCAACAAACCTATTTTCCACTTTGCAAAATAAGTTTGAGAGACAAACCAAACACTTCAGACCTTTGAACAACTGAAAACCGGGAGGCTGTGCTTTCAAACTCCTCAACCCCTGAACTGTCATGAGCCTGTAAAAAAATCACACAGAAAATCACCTCAAAACTAGGAAGCCACCGAAACATACCATCATTTGGGGGGTTCCGGAAATAGGGGTACCTCCAAATCATCCATTTATAGATGGATTTTCCATGACTTTCCCTTATAAACCAACCATTTTAGGGATACCCTCATTTCTGGAAACCCCCAGAAATGCTGTATGACGCTGGGGTAAAAACATCGCAACCTGGCCTTGGGATGCACTGTCAGCTGCAACGGAAGCTCCTGTCATCCACGGGGGCTATGGGGGCTGGGGAGAACCCCGAACTCAATGGGCATGTTCTTTTAATGAGAAAAACATCTCAAGAAAGGAACTCTATGGGATTTTCCGTACTAAAATGGAAGTTCTAAGAGAAAATCATCCGACTATTTCTGCGAGATTTGCTAGATATTGGCCCAGGATTACGCAAATAGACATCACGAGAGCCGCACTCTTAGTACTTTCTGACATTGACTGGGTATGAATCAACACCCATAAACCCACAAGAACCTAATGACCTCAATTTAAAGCCACAACAAACATGATTGCCGGTGATCTAGTTTTACATTGTTGGTGTCACTTGTTTTGGTTCTGTTATTCCCATAAATTATGTTAGGTTTATCATGGATTTTGCCGGTAATTATGTGTATGTGTACGTATAATCATTGCGTTTATCACCAGATAAGGAGTAGTATATGGTCCAAATTGGATTCCCCAAACAAGTGGATGTCTATTTTCTTTAACAAAACAAACCTTACCAACACGTGCTTTTCAAGGGTCTTATATGTTGAGCCGGAGTCTGTCGCACAGCGTTCAAATGCTTTAACTGCAATCATCTATGTTGTTTTTTTCCGGTAAAATCTTCCGTTGCGGTCCAACTTCCACTTTCATGCTGCAGGTATCTTTAAATAGATCTTCAAATCCTTTCAATCATACCTCAAATCTTTAAATACAAAGGTTCAAATAGGCCTTTAAAAAAATAGAATCTGGGTCAATTAGAATATTTCACTCAGCTGAATAGTTCGGCCATTCTCATGGGGATGATTTCCCTAATTATTAATCATGATTCCAGGCTTCGGGAGAATAGGCTTCGGTCATGATCAAATTCACCCAGATTAGAATTTCTCCTCAAATAGTTCAAATCCCTCAAATCGTCAAATCATTTCTCCTCAACTTTTTAGGTCTCCGGGAGAGTTCTTCCAGATTTTTTGGCGCACCTCATTGCACCAGACCTTCACGAGCCAAACCCGGCGCTGACCGGCCTGGCTAATTGGTGGTGGTAAACAACCACCAGAATTGATGGTAAAATTGATATGGAAATGGGAAGTTATACCATAAAATTGATATGGAAATGGGAAATTATACCATAATTTATGGAACATGATATGACTTGATAAATGTGAAATGGGAAATTGAATCAAACCGTATGGAAATATATGGAAATGGGTGATTTGATTGATTTATATGGGTCATTGACCACCATTTTGTCTTTTTCAATGACTTTGGTATTTACCATATGGATAATGGTTGATGGATAAATAGTAACTATATGTCTTAGACATAGAATGGAAAAGAACATACCACTACTATCCACTAATATTCATACCAAAACATGTATACCATGTGGCCATTTTAGTATGAACCACCAAACATTGGCACAATTGTTGGTCGTAGCATAATGGGATGATGGGATGATGATAATATACGGTGTTAACTCATGGTTATTGTAACCCCTAGTTTACCACTGGAGGCGGAAAACTAACTTTGATAATTCATAACTATTGAGTTGGTACAGTAATCACTAATCAATCACCAGAGCTATTGATATCTATTGATAAAGGGTTGGCATTCTCCATGGCTAATTATTGTTGGGTCACTATGAAATGGTTTTGAAGTTCAAACAAGTTCTAGAAAATGTTCAATTGGTGCCTGGTTTCCAGCCAGTTGGATTGGTTGAAGGACACATACTTTTGATAAGAACGCGCTAACAACGAGGGTCAACCATTGTTTCATGTCTCAACACATTAAATCCCAGGAATTCCCGTGAGTTCAATGGGAGATCTCCAGGATCCAACAGATGGAGGTACGTTAGTACCATATTGTTGGCCATATTTTGGGGGTATATCCCCTTACATAGGCCTAAAAAATATGGTAGGTACCTCCAATTACCTCCAATTTAAAATCGGTTCCTGAGTCATGGCCATTGATGAGTATCTCCATATTTCTCAAGCCATACCCTCTGGTGAACTAACATAGCAATGGAAAATGGCCATAGAAATAGTGGATTTTCCCATGAAAAATGGTGATTTTCCATAGCAAAATGTTAGTTCACCAGAGGGTAATCCCATTAAATCCCCAACAAATCACCCATAAATTCCATGAAATCCCCATGGGACGTCTGCCACCTGGGTCGAATTCTGTTGGAAGATTGGGACGCTCTCCTGGCGTGGTGATGCAACCATTCAACCAGCAAAAAATTCATGGTTTAATCACTAGATTATACTGTAATCATCCTGAAATTGGGATATTTATGTATATATATATATATGTGTATATGTATATTTAGCACAGATTTGTGGAATTGTGTGATTGCCCTGCAGTAACCTGACAATTTAATGGGCAATATCAAGCGATTTTACGGAATATTGATCCATTGTCGTTGCAGCAATATGGCCATGGCAAATACGTTGTTTCTTTGAATATGTTCATTATGTATGTATAAATATAATATTATATATATACATATCGAAGTAAATATATGCACATGTCCAAACTGAGGGCATCTGTGGGCATTTTCCCGAAGAAAAGTTGGGCTGGTTCATCACCATATAGCTATGGGTTGGCTACCTGCCATGCTGGCTTCAAGAAATGGTTGAAAGCTGGTTGGCTACCTACAGTCATCCGGATGGTGGTTAAGCCAGCCCCAAGAAGCGTGTTTCCAGTGTGGATAATATGTTTGTTTAGCATGAACATTTATATAACCTGGTTGCTGGTTGACCTACCCCTCTGAAAAATATGAGTTTATCAGTTGGGATTATGACATTCCCAATATATGGAAAAAATAATCCAAATGTTCCAAACCACCAACCAGTAATCGACCACTTGAACTTGCTAACATTAACAATTATAGTCGCACACCCATATCGTTACTGCAAAAGCATCGGAAACTTACGAGCTGCGGTTCCCATCGCTGTTTGCCTGACAAACCGCTGAGAACAAATTCAAAATATCGGAAGAATTGGTTTTAGCTATACAGTTCCTTGTGGTGACAATGGAAGATTCTTGACTTGTTGATTGATGATCTACCTCTCCCTTTATCATTTATCATGTTCATTTGCCAAACAGCATCTTCCAGTCGATGATTTCCATCGTGTTGCCTACAATATATAATAATATCCCATGTGTTACCCTCATGGTAAACTAACACAACTATGACAAATCACCATTTTAACGGGTAAATCAACGAACTAAATGGCCATGTTAAATAGTTTTTTGTATGTTTAAAAGAGGGTAGCTATCTATTTGTATCTATATTGTCCTCTTTTCATGAAATTCCTTGGCCAGTTGTATTCACCGTATTTTCAAATGTTGAGGACTAAAAACATATGGAGGATCCCCAAACGATAGCTAAGGTGGTAAACATAACTCCAACAACTTGTGTATGCCAAGTATAACTATAGCAACCCCCAAAAGATAGAAATTGGGGTCGCTACATCAGTTTTGGTGTCTATCAAACCAACAATCACAACTGAGCCCATGACAAATACCCCTATCCCATCGAAATTGAAGTACCAGTTGGTTGAAAACATTTTCCCCTACTATGGGTCCGTTCATAATCCCCATTCAACTCCCATTAAATCAGCTAGTATAATCCAGTTATTGCCAAACTATAGCTATTTTCCATTGCATCCAACAACCATAATCCCCGTTGAAATAGGTGGGATTGATCATAGAGCCTAATGGATTATTGGATATTGGCATAACCATTGCAATATCCCCATGGAAATGTGCATTAAGTCCACCTTAATGGACTATCATGGCAATAATAGCTATTGATTATTACAATGGTTAGTTGCCTTGAAATCCCCATTGAAATCCCACAAAACATCTATGGTGAATTTCTGTTGATGTTTTTGAAATCCCATTGAAATCCCAATATTTGTTGAGATTGATTCCCATTGAATAGCTATTTTCCCACATTGAATAACGATAAATCATCATGTTTAATGGGAAAATCCACTATAAATGGCCATTTTCAATAGCTATGTTAAATTACCAGAGGGTAACCATTCAACCAGGCAATTAATTCCCCCCGGGACCATAGAGCGCGTCATCCAATGGGGCGGCAGTTGTGCGCCGACCTGTCCTGAAGGGATGGGTGACCTTTCCTGGAGGTTTATACCCTCCGGTAAACGTTTACATAACTATGGAAAATCACCATGTTTAATGGGAAAATCCACTATAAATAGCCATTTTCAATAGCTATGTTAGTTTACCAGAGGGTACCAAAAAGAAGCGGTGGTTTTGTTTTTTGTGTACAGAAAATGATGATGAACTTTTTGATGATTTTCACTCGTGGAATTAGAGGCGCCCTACATCGCTAAACCCATTTTTTTTTACCCAGAAATTCACCGTTCGGAAATTGGATTCAAAGCTATACCATCTGGTTATGTCAAATATAACTATTGAAAATGGTGATAGAAATAGTGGATGACTACCCATTAAACATGGTGATTTTCCATAGTTATGTAAACGTTTACCAGAGGGTAAACATGGGAAAATCAACCATGTTAGGGGTTGGTGATCGATGCACCCCGATGGGACACCAAGCGACACAAACCGCGACACTGATCGATGGCCATGCCTCTGGGAATTGAACTCTTATGCTTATCATCTATTTCTATGGGCTATATATATATACCATAGCTATGTTAAATAACCAGAGGGCAAATATATATATATATATATATAATATTATATATATAATATATTATATATATATATTATATATAATATATTATGATACTCTCTGGTTGTTTGATATAGCTATGGACATATTATATATACATATACATCACTACAAGAATGCACTGCAAAATGCACACGCGCAACGAGCTTTCTTCTGGCTCACGCTGCCAGGTAAAGCCACGCTGTTTGATGATTCACATCTATTCGGAATCTATTCGTTCATATCTCATGTCGGTTTCTCCACACGTGGGGTACATAAAGAAACACAAAACAAATATGGTCATATAGTTTCACCATGAGAAATAATGATGAAACATGATAAAAACGATTTTAGGGATAACACTTTTTCAGACAAATCCGGCTGCGACTTCAAACTATCCCAAAATCAACTTGTCTAACCCTTGATGGAAAATGGATTCGTTGATTGGAAAAAAGGCTACAGGAAATCAATATCTGCTATGGACCCCTTATATATAAGGAAACATACAAGTGGCGGACAAAATTACTTACTATCCGCAATGGACATGGCCAAAGTGGGTGGTCCCCTATCGGTTGTAAAGGTTTGTATTTCCATGCTATGTGTGAAAATGGGGTACCGGCAAGTGGGTGGTGCTCCCCTATCAAGGTTCTCGCACAAATTTGAACATCCTAAATCCACTCCCTACTACTTAGTCTTCCGCTAATTTTCTCGGCTACTCATATGATCATAAAACATAGCAACAATTTACCTACTATGTTTTGGCATGGTGTTGTTGGTTTTCTCTGACAGACTGATTGTTGGGGACTCACACATCGATACATCTCAGATCCAAAAACATAAACCTAACATCGCCAGTCACACGGTAAGAAAAGGGAGTCTGAAATATGGTTTGGTATTATTTGGTTGATCTATGGACATAGACCCATGGAATCCCATGGATATGTGGTATGACTCATACTTCTGAATGGTTGACCTATCAGCCCCATCATTTACACAGAATTGCCCCACGTACTCCAAGGTTCTCCAAGAAGTTTGGAACACAGGTCGGACCACATGAAACGCATTACCCACGAAGCCATGGAGACTTGGTGGTCAAAACCCTGGGACCTTCGATACCCAAGATAAACCAAAAATAGCTGGTTAGTGGATGCTTATTCCCCCAAACATGGTAATAATGGATGTTGACCCATTGCCACTTAAAAAAATGCTAGGTCTGGCAGGTAGTGGAAAAAGACATCCCAACTTGCTGACCTGGTCAAGGTTTGATCATCACTAAACAGCTAGGATGGAAGATATAACATGTGGGTTTGTCTGAAAATAGGATACCCCAACCTCCGCATGTTTACCATCATTTTCCGGAATCCAAAGAGGGATTGTGGGTATACCCAACATTTGGACAAAGCCATGAGAACTTGCATTGGTCCACAGTTGTGTCCTTGCAGGTAAGCGGACTGCACAGAAGGCCTTCGCGGGATTCAGGGGCAATCATTAAATCTAATGCGTATCTCGTCTGTGCTGACTAAAACGCACCAGATGTGTGGTGCGGAGGACGGTAGAAATGAGGAAAAATGTCAGGCACGGAACATTTTGAGGTACCTACCACATTTCTATTAGCACCCATTAGTGACAGAATATACACCAAATATTGCCGGGTACTTGAGTGGTACATTTCCTCCATGTTTGACAATTCTTCAATGGATTCTTTTAAGGAAAATCTCGAGGAAACCATGTTTTTTTCTCCTCAAAAGCAGGGGGCTCCTGTAAGCTTCCCCACCATCCAATTCTGGCAATTTAGATCTTGCATGGCTAATCCTCGCTGGATAGTAGCTTCTCCACCAAAATCTCAAAGCATGAAAGTACTGAAGTACCATTCACAACGGTTTACGCAAATAGTATGGTTCTCAAATCACCTAAACGATGGAGTTGCACCCTATTTCCCTATTGCCTATCGCTTCCAATAGATTGTCGGCTTTTCGGCAAATCGCCCCTTTTATAGTTGTTTTAAATCCCCGCATCGTTTATATCTTGGGACAATAAATCCAATAAATCACAATAATCATACGTCACCGTATAATCACTATATCACAGTCATATCATCATAAGTACATATCATTCCAGTAATTCTAAGGTTCCTAAATACTCCACATGATGGTCCATAATATAGTCATGGTCGCTTCTTTGCTAGTCAACAAAAAATGTCATCTTTTGCTGGTTATGGTTATTTTCCATTTCTGGCAACAAAAAAGCTGAAGGATTAAACCAAGCTTGGGGATGTATACATATGGTGGTTTCTGGAAGTAAGTATATATTATACTGCTTCGTGGTGCAATAACCATATTGAAAAATGATGGAGTTCATCAATGGGAAGGATGACATCCCATATATTATGACTATTATGGAAAATAATCCAGCCATGTTTGAAACCACCAACCAGGTTAATACATTTTTTGTATACCACCTATTTGCTGATACCAAGAAGATGTCTCTGTGGAATACCCAGTCCGGCCATCGCTGCCTCCACTTCGTGGCGCTACCTGGAGAAAGGCGCTACCGTGCCGCGGGGCTCCGGGAGGGGCGAAACGGGACGGGCTGTCTCCGTCAAAAAAAGGTGAAACTTCACCAGAGAATCAACGGCTACTCTTAACATTTGTTGGTATTTGAGAGTCTAATGGTCTAGGTAGGTCAGTTTTTTGAGGAAACACGAGGAAACGGAGAGTCGCCATAATCTAGGACTTTTACCATCTTTTTGGGGGTATTTGGAGGGTCTAGGTGCATTTAAAACATGTTTTCACCAACAGACCTTGATGAGTTGGGTTTGGAAGACGACTTCACCGAACCATGGTCTACGTCACTGGTAGTTTCTAAGCCCCATGGATCCAAGAAGCTTCCAAAAAGGTCCTTCACCCCCAAAATCAAAGCACATACTCCCCAGAAGGTACTTAGATCTACCATGATCAAAGCTCGACAAAGCGGGTTGTTCTTCTTGGAAGATCATGGTAGACTTTGACAGGAGGTCAGAAACTCAAATGGCACCAACAGTTCGCGTGAGATCAATCCCGTTCCTCTCTCGGATTTAATGGTTTGCATCAAACAGTGTGCAAAATCAACATGATTGTAGTAGAGCACTTCAGCCATTGAACATACCTCTGTTGATTGGTACAGGGGGCTATTGTAGCTTCAAACTATGGGAATATAGATTCAACATGATTCAACAATGACCACATATCATTAAATTATCATTTATGGCTGGGTTACGATTAGTATATGAATCTATATGAATCTTATATGAATCCAGGTTCCACAATGATAATCCTGAACTAGTTTTGAAATGTCTATGGTTTCATCATATATCAATCTCTTGTTGTCCTTTATTCAGCCATGAAGTCTTCAGGAATTTTTGAGAATCATCATTGCTGTGTGCTGTACATGAACACGTATTTTTAAATACTGTGGTATAATATTCAATAATAAACGAGTACCAGTTTTACCCGGAATGTGTGGAACAAACCATCCACATATTGGAGGCTTATCGCATCATCATTTGGTTTACCACATCATGTTATACGTATACCTTGACTTACAATATTTAACATAATATTTGACAAATATCATTCCTGATTTTGATAGTTTTTTTTGCAATTCCGGACATCCAAACATTGTTTTGCTTAACATCCAAGCATAGCTAAGGGTGGGTATCCGTTTGCATTTTGAAAGATCTAGTACCTCCTTTGTTGTTAAGTCTGTTGAAAGATGCTGGCAATGGAGCGTGCCCCAAAATGTGAAGCTATTTCAGTGCCTTCAAACCGTTTTTATTGGGGCTATCCGATATCTGACGGAATTCAACCAATTCACAGACCTCTGGCTGTTATAATGCCAGAATGATGGGGATAAATAAATGCAAACCATACTTGGTGGCTCATCCAAGTTAGTAAGTGGATTATAACCCCAGTTATTTCAATGAACTAACCCTACTTAGCCCAGTTATAACCAGGGGTATGACGTACTTACTAAGTGGGGGTGAACCACCAAGTAGCAAATAGCTGTTATAAATGCCACCTGCAAAGTGACAAAGATGCCAATGATTCCCCGAATCCTAAGATTCGCATCATTCCAGTGACGATTCGTCACCACATGATTTTGGACCATCCCCTATGAATTCCCAGCAAATCACCATGTGTGGTTGGTTATCCTCTGGTAAACGTTTACATAACGAAATAGACAATCACCATGTTTGATAGGTAAATCAATGAACTAAAGTAACTAAAGGCCATTTTCCAGTTCGCTATGTAACAAATTACCAGAGGGTATCCCCTATAAACAACTGCCATTAAACATACCCCGTTTTGGTTGATCAAATAATATCAAATCCCCAAGCCTCGAAGATGGAAAGCCCAACCTTTGGGCCAAGGTATCCTGCGCGGCTGGAGATGACAAGTCGGTTGAGAAATGATACGTTTGAGCCACCAGAATTCATCCAACATCCGTTTGTACATGATGATAATTACGAAAAATATCATCTGTCAAAAAAGATCAGACATGGAACAAACTTAATCCTTAACTTATCCAACTATAATGGATAGTATATATATAATATATATATATATATATTCTGTTGTTGTATTGTATAAGTCCTCCAAGAGTTACCCCATAAAACCATCTCCACCGTTGAGCCCGTCGGAAAACGCCGCAGCGCCATGCAGCGCCGTCCTGCCGATGCCCAGCAGCAGCAGGGCCACCAGGATCGTCACGAAGCCTTGATACCTCCAACAGGAGGGCCGTGGCACCTGCGCGTATCGAAGTGATGATTCGAACGTTGGGAACCGGGTCACCTGGGAGGTGAACAAAAAAGTGGCAAAAACAATTTCGGTGAGATCTTGAAGAATTATAAGTTATATGTAAGATGTACTGTAAGTTAGAACTGAAGATAAAATGACATATAGCAAGATGAGTGTGGAAAGCCACGTGTTCATTGAAGGTGTGAATTGTTGGACAGGAGATGTACCCCTGGTTATTGTGATGTCCATAATTTTCGACAGCAAACATAAATGTAGGGAGAAACCCACAGACATAGTATAGATGACAAGTGGGTTCGATCCCCAAACATATCCTGGTTGAAAGAGATTCTAATTGGTTTCTGCGATTTTTGCTTGGGAAACCTTCCAAGTCGAAATGGGATACGTTTCAGACTATGAAGCAATGATCAAACCGCTGATGGAAGCAGTACCAAGGGTTGGTTGGTTTGATGGGTTGAACCCTCAGTATAACTGATGGGTTATTTAACCATCAATATCTCAATATCCCCCAAACAAAATGGGTGAAATTTCAGGTTGAATCATGTGAAAAATCCTCTATGTGTGATGATGAAATCTATGAAATCGTCAAGCCGTGGCGGAATTTCCTGCTCTTGGCGATTCAATCTCCTCTTAAGTCATGGTGAATTTTATGCTCATCTTTCAGCCGCTGCAAGCCGCGGCCGGGGCCAAAACATATTAAATAAACACCATGGTAAACACCATATTACCATATGTGAGATATGGTAAAAATGATACCCCCTCTTCAGGTGAACATGTTGGAGTTCGGGATGTTTTACGGCATTCGGTTTGCAACAAAAAGAACTGCTGTCTTGCTACTCTGCAGTCAACTAACAAATCAACATATGGGAAACACATGGTTTTCGGTTCCAAAAATGATCTGCAGCAATTGGTGATTGTTCCAGATCTATATTGCAATTATAGTCTATGTTTATTTTCGGGACATGGCCAATCTTTGCTGCCCTGAGAAAGAAAATCAGAAAACATGGCCAGGTCATGTTAGGTCTACACCTATTCATCTGTACATGTCTCAACCTTAGCCTTAGCCTCGGATAATCAAACATGGCTAGCTGGGGAATTCCCCATGCATAAAAAAATGATTTTCAAAGCTATAAACCTCCATGAAAAACTTCTGGGATTTCTCAGCGACCTGAGGCCTGCCCCATGTTTGATGACACCGCTTACGGTATGTTTGGTTTATCATGGTTTATCCGATTGACAAGTCTGACAAACACTTGGTTATAGGCTCGTATATCCCCATCATGACCTTGGTCCCCCCCAAAAAACATATTCCCTTAATCGATTCCCCAACTAGTGGATTTCCGGTTGGAAAAATAATCTTCAGACAATCCAAGTGATATGCCAAAACAACTTACCATCTGGTTATTTAACATAGCTATGGAAAATCCATTATAAATGGATGTTTTAATGGGAAAATCATCTGTAAATGGGCCGTTTTCCATAGTTATGTTAAATAACCAGAGGGATCCAGAGGGTATTTAGCACTAAACTATACAAAACTATCCATCCAACTCGCCTGGTGTGTCTCCCTTGGGCTTGGAGGTTGTGAGTCCTGCATCAGGTGCACATAGCCTGCCGCAAGACCGGCCAGAAAAATCCGGGCAAAATGGGGCGCTCACCAGCACCGTATTTCCCTATTGAAAATTGTTAGTCATATAGTTATAAACGATTTTGTATTTGTTTTTTTTAGTTATAATTGTATACAGTTTAGCACCTACCATGTGGTTATTTAACATAGCCATGAAAAATCGTCATTTTTTAATAGGTAAACCATCTATAAATGGGCCATCTATACCATGGCTATGTTAAATAACCAGAGGGTAACATAACTAAATTGTCTGAAAATTGTCATCATTTTCCCTATTGAAATGACCATTTGAGGGTATAGCTGCTAATAGCCCAATTTCAGACACACACCCATATGGTGGAACATCTGGTGATTATCCAACAATATCCAACAATATCCAACAAACATGGAGATTTGCCGCATCAAACATAAGGATGTGAATTTCACCCAGGAAGAATGAACATGTTTGAAATTCCCAAAACCAGATGTGGGTGGGACTGAAAATGGTGCAAATACCCCAACTTGGCTATAATCTAATATCAGTTGATCGAGACCATGATGCTCAACAGTGGGTTTGGGGTATACGGTTTGCTCCATACCGGCTATACCCCTGTTTTAGGCACACCAATGTCCGGCCCAACACGTTTGTTGTCAACAAATTGGGCGGAACTGAGGTTGGGATTCAGGAAAAAAACATCGTGCAGTATGAATGATATGCTGTTTGGTGGTTGACCTAATGTTGACCTACGATTTATCAATGCCCCCTGAATAAAACTATTTTTTTCCAAAATTAATAATAAATGATCCCTAAATAAAGCTAATTTTTGTTTGTCCCTAAACCCAGATTTGCCCAGATGGAGCTGAACAAAATTGTCCATGCTTTATTTGAAGTGGCTTTCATGTACTAATTCATATTGCCAGCTCATTAGATCTTACCTTGATAACTTCAAATTTTCAAAAATAATGGTTGTTCTTTTCTATTCAAAACCTTTATTCAAAAATTATCCAAAATCAATCCCAAATCAACTCGTCAAGGGTACCCCCCATGAGGTGCCTTGGCACTTATTAGAGTTTGACCCTGAATAAAGCTAAATGTTTTTGGCCCTAAACCCAGATACTA
>Ga0126342_10004171_pt1 | contig 24460 bp, 21 predicted proteins | sample Cyp1metagenome_FD_92528 | JGI IMG/M metagenome (GOLD analysis project Ga0126342, IMG submission 92528) | Coral microbial communities from Lord Howe Island, Old Settlement Bay, Australia - Cyphastrea 1 metagenome | ecosystem: Host-associated > Invertebrates > Cnidaria > Coral ...
ATATGCCAGATAGAATGTCAAATAGAATGTCAGAAGATATGTCAGATAGAATGCCAGAAGATTTGCCAGTAAGAAAATGTATAAATGTCATGGTGGGGATCACACGAAGTAAAGTAATTTTGACAGCTGCGCGCACAAAGTCCCTATTGCCTGGCGTTGTCGTGGCGTCTATTCGACTTCATGGCAGTGATGCATCCTTGCAGAAAGTGCGATCTGATGGATGGACATGGGCGCGCGTTCTGCAAGAGCTGGTGTCACACAATGCTTGTACAAAGGCAGGTCCCAGCAAGGCACAGCTTGCATCAGAGGCTGACAAGGGATGTGGTTCTGATTGGGATGGCTTTTCCTTATCATCTGACACAGCATCGAGTTCGAGCAGTTTGGCCAGCGACCATGACCTTTCCTGGTTTCGCCTGCCTCGAGGTGTTGCGCATCTGGTCAAGGACCGCAGCCAAGCTCTCTCTCTCTCTCTCTCTCTTTCTCTCGCTCTCTTCTCCGTCCCCGATGTGTTTTGAATTTGCGGCACGCTCCAACTAATAAATGCGACGCTGATTTACCACATGACTTGAGACCTGTATACACAAGCTTAAAATGATGAAAAATCATGCTGCCTCGCCTTGCAGGTGATACATACGCAGCCCTCTGACACAGGGTTTGGATGCGTCAGCCGACGGCGCGCCTTTTCAATCTTTGTGCGTCGGGAGGATGGGTGTTTCATCGATGATCCGCAAATCCTTTACGACAGGCTTTGCGAGAAACTGCGGTGCAAACAGCTGCAAGCAGACGAAGCGGCTGTGCAAAGTGAGATGTTCGCCGTTGCCAAAGGCACAGGTAGATCCGAGGGGGGGGTTTGGCATGTATGCCAGACCACATGTCACGTGCAATTCGTTGTTTGTTGCAACATGAGCCTGGCAGTTGATCCCAGCGCAGCTTTGCCAATTCAAATTTGCGCATGAGCTTTCGCAAGAGTTGCTTGTGCTTGTGGGCCCTTTCCAAACTCAAGCTTCCGATTTCGGTTATGTAGCTAGGTCGGGTTTCTGGAGGATGTGGCCTGGTGATGTATCGTTGCAGCAAGCAGTCTTGCAAGCTAGTATAGATGATGATGTTGTGTCTCAGAGTGAAGATTCCCTAGTGCCAAAGTTCATTGGTAAGCCATGTTCACGTCGCCTCTTTTTTGCGGATGGGTATAGCCGAAGCTCTGCAGAATTTTTTGCTCCTTTCGACCTCCAAGAGAATAGTAGCATTGCCTTGCTTTAAAAAGTCCCAGAGGCACCCAACGACAAACGAACATGCGCAGATGTTTTTGTATTCCAGCTTCCGTTCTTGCAGCTGCAGGATCAGACTTGTACAGAGAGGACGAGCTCCTGAGTTGGGCCGTTGCAGATTCTTTTCACATACCCAGTCTTGCTCTCGTGTTGCGCGTTCTTCTGCAGTCAGTTTGCACATGCCAGTGCCATCCTTACGTTTCTGCGCCTTGGTATCCTTTTGTTGAAAAGAAATTGCGGGATGCGGTTCGTGGCACAGTTTTCGAGCCAAACTTTTGCCAGGCTTTTCCAGACTTCTTGATGCAAACGACTTGGCTAGACGCATGCTGCGCAGATGCGATTTGGAAGAGGTCCAAGTTCCGAGGTCGCAGAGACAGCTGGCACTTGCACTTGCCCAAGTGCCCCTGGTTGACCTCCAAATTTTTTGGGTCCACACCCAACTGCACCACATGCCACCGTCCAAGGGCCTGATTGGATCCAGCAGAAAGAGGTTTGTAGCTCAGCTGTAGCTGCAGGAATTCAAAGAGGTGGCACTTTATCAAAGCATGCCTTGCCTCCACTTCATCCGCTCGGTTTGAGTAAATTGGAGCACGTTGCTGAATCTGCTAAAGTAGCTTCCCCTTTGATCAGGATAGCCCCCTTGATTTTGACTTGGACTTTTTGCTGCTGGATTTTTGTAGCTTTTGGCCCCTGGGCGCGTACATGGCGCAAGGGCCAACTTTGCAGAAACTTGCCAAGGCACTGCATCCTTGGGATTTGCTTTGTGTGACGCTGATGCCACCTACAGTGCGAAAAGTTGCTGCCAGTAAGAAGCCTATGTTTATGCTTGCTTGTTCCCTGCTGTTGCGTTGGCCCGATGAAACCAATGCCATTCGTTTCACAACAGGCTTTCAAGTTGTGGGTGACATTGAGCATACTGGTTTGTTTCGCCCCTAAGTCCCAAGTCTAGACCGGATGTGTGGTAAGGAAGCTTTGTTGGGCGAATCTGCCCTTGGCAATTTTCAAGACATGCAGCGCCGCCTGCGACCTGGTTCATATGATGCTGACTTGGCAGCCATGACCCGCCAAGAAGTGGCTGACGGGTTTGCAGAAGGAGTTCTTTCTGCGCGAGAGTTAGACCAGTATTGACTCCGGGAAACTCCCAGGACACAATCTTGCTTGCAGGGAAAGCGAAACTATTTATACCACTAGCATTGATTCACTGATGTGTTGCCTGCCATAGTCCGTAGTGATGCGCCTGATGTGCTTCAACTGCCTGAGTGGTGCGACTTCGTACTTGGAATTGAGGACATGAAGAACGCCTATCGGCAGTGCCCCGTTGGATCGGATGGTTCCCTGGTTTTGCAATATACCATGTCACGAATATATTTCAAGCATGCGTATATTGCAATTGTACAGCTTCCGTTATTTCATCTGTTTATGGGGTAGATTATCTTGCAAAGAAGAAGCAATCCCCACGTTCCGTCTTTGCGGACTCCCAGAACTCAAGCCAGTCCACATTGCCCATCCTCGGGCAATAAAATTTTGCAGGCCAATCATGCGGGCTCAGGAGCATTCACACTAAATGAAGAGCATCAGCGGTCGCAATGGCTTCCAGCATTTTGTGCAGGGCATATAGCGCCTGATCAGGGATGTTGTGCTGTTGTGGCTTTCTGGGATGGAGCCAGTGAACAGATTCAGTTTATTGTTCTCACCGGTTTGCCATTCGGATTGTCTTCTGCGGTCCTGAATTTCAACCGTACTCCTGCGTTGTTGACTGCAGTAGCTTGACACATGACCGGGTGTGCAGCTGCTAACTTTTTTGACGACTCTGGTGTAGTTGATTTGGTGGCAGGCCACGGTTTTGCACAGGCGATACTTCGCGACATTTACAGCATGGCTGGTGCTGCGTTAGATCCGGGCAAATCACAAGCACCCGCTGGATGTCGTGTATTTCTAGGTCTTTCAGCGAACCTGGCCCTTGCGTCACTTGCAGGCCTCCTTGAGTTTGACTTGAAGCCTGGATTTAGGGAATCCGTGCAAGTAGAAACTGATTCTGTTTTTGAAACTGGTATCTTGACATCTGGACAGCAGCAAAATGCAGAGGCAAATTTGGTTGGGCCGCTTCAGGGACTATGGTAGATGCGGTAGGGGCGGCCAAGCGCCTCTTGTGCAACGTATGTGCAACGTCAATATTTCGACTGCAGAGTTGATTTGACAGTGCCACTGCAAGTAGCCCTATTGTTTCATTCGCTTCTTGCTGAACACGTGTTGCCTCGCCAGGTTCGAACTTTTGGTGCCCGGCAGCCGCCCAGCCGGATTTATTCCGACGCATCCTATGAACCAGATACTGACATGTTGGCCGGCATTGGCTTCGTGGCTTTCGATACTAGCGCTGCCCATGCCTCTATTGGCATGGCGGCTGAGTTGCCCAAGCATGTGCTGGACCTTTTCAATCAGCGTCATCAACAGATTACACCCTGCGAAGCAATCCTAGGTGTCATAGTTCCCCATACCTTGCCGCATGTCATGGCTGGCAGAGATGTTCTGTGGTACATTGACAACCAGGCTGCTTGTGAACCTCTGATTAAGGGTAGTAGTACTTCGTTTGACTTGAATTTCATTGCGTCCTTAACGCATCTGATGTTTGCCCGTCTGAGATGTAGAGTGTTTTTCGAGCACATCGAATCGGAAGCAAATCCAGCCGACGGTCTTTCTAGAGATGGCTTGCTGGATGCATGGACACTGGCGCAAGGCTTGCAAGCTCCAGATTTGATTGACTTGATCGCGGTTGCAGCATCTTCGCTCTCTACAGCACTCCAGTTGGTATAGCGTTGGGGTTTCTTGGGTATCATTGGGGTTTCCAGTGGCCTCCTGTGGGTGCAGCTTTTGCTCTGTGCTGTGCTGCCACTTTGCTTGCTGCCCCTTTCACAGTTATGGCTATCATTTGTCCAATGCATACACCCATCTTGCTTCCGAGAGCGTGCCAAGGACTCGAACAGCTGGTGGAGAGAAAAGACAGCAGTGCGTGCATCACCAGTGAAGCACTTTAATGTTCAGGAACCCACATCGAGCATTCTTTAAATTTCTTTAACATAATTGTGTTATTCACATATTCATTTCAATTCATGTCAACATGCTTTGCATCCTGTCATTTGCTGCCCAGCATACACTCATCGAGACGTGGCATGACATCCACTTGCTCAGGCACCATGAGATTCAATGCAGTCGCTTGGCCACAGAAGGGAAATATTGTTTGCGTTTGATTGCGTTTGATAGCCATAAACTTCAAAGTGACACATTGACTCGTCAAGTGACTGTAGTCGCAACAAATGTCAAAAATTATGTTATGTGCCGCAATCCTACTTGAAAACTGCTTTCCGGAAGTAAACAACCAATTCTGGACACATCAGGTTTTATGGGCGTTCCTGGCCCTGCAGCCTGTCAAGTCCTCAGTAGGGGTGGGGTCGATGCGGCAACCTCAAAATGTTGTAAGAGAGTCTTCTGAGATCTGAGTGCTACTCGAACATGTCATTTCCAAGGTTTATGCTGCGAAAATGATGGCTTTTCGGTCTCCAACAGGAACACTTGTAGTGAAATTGAAAGCAGAAACTCAGCAGCACCTCAGCGTTTTGTGGAAGAGCAATAGGAGATCAGGTTTTGGGATAATAAAGAGTCAGGTTTTGGGATAATAAAGAGTCAGGTTCACTTCTAATTATCATACTTGAGAGAGGGGGATTTCCCATTTGGATTTAGTGTTGTAAGTCCAATGGGGGTCAAGAGTAGGCAGCCTGTGCAGAGATGCAAGGACGTGCAACAACATGCTTTTCCCATCGACTGAACACATCAGAGACATGAGGGACCAAGCCGACCAAGGAGAACTTTGTGAATCAATCGACCATCTTTGGAGAATTGGGTGGCATCAAATTGCTTGACCACAAAGGGGCATGCATCAACTGTGAAGATGCAGGAGCTGACACCCGGTGGCACATGCACAATCATATGCGGTGGCTATTGTTTCATACTTTGCCCAAACAGCCGTCTATCCACAATGTGGGATATCATTGGATCATATCAGCGACTCCCCGCTTTTTACATCTTTTTACGATACAAACACACACACATACATAGATCAAGGATACACTACACAAAAAATAATCAGTCAATGTGATGTGAAATTGAATTTCAGACACAGCTGTGTCGGAACAAGGTGTGCTCAGCTCCAAATACCCCCAACTACAAGGTGCTTCAGAGTTTATATGTGTTTCATCTCGCTTTACTGCACGTCATATTATTGCCTTGTCGTGGGAACAGATCCTCGCTGTTTTGTTCGCCAGAATTGTGCAGGTTGCCGATGCCCAACTCGCTTGCAATACCAGGCCTGAAGCTGGTGACAAGTGGAGCAATAGCCTCAGAAACAGGGCGATTCGTCATTCGTCCTTTCATGACCATCATTAAATTCATGACACTGATGACATTATACGTTTAATGACCATTATGATTCTGAGCCATGATGATTATGATAGTGGATGATGAGGATGATGAGGATGATGAGGATGATGAGGATGATGAGGATGATGAGGATGATGAGGATGATGAGGATGATGAGGATGATGAGGATGATGGTGCTGGTGCTGGCGGTAGTGGTGATGATGTAATAGGTGGTGATGATGATGATGACGATGACGACATTGAAGATCACAATTAATTGGCAGTTGGACTGCAGCAGAACTCTTCATCACCAAAGTCTAGTTGTCTTCCTTATCCTGCTTGCTCTTCATGGAGATGAAGCGTTGGAGCAAGTCATGTGACACTAACACACAGCTACGGGAAGTGTTCTTAATTTAAGTGCTGCATAAACAAGCAGGTGAGAGTGATGTGTACAAACGTATCAGATATTCTCGTAGCAAAGATTTGGCAGAGAGAGAGAGAGAGCAATCATTTGAGGTTGGCGAGTCAACAAGAGTAGCCCATGGGATATCAAGCTCGAGTACCCGCCCCTTGGACGAGACGGTTTAATGTATAAAAAAAATATATATATATAATTATGTATATATATATAATGTATTATAATGTATATAATTTCATCATGCTGATGTTTGCCAGATTTTACCGGTACTGCTTTGGTATTCTTTGGCATCGATAAAACAAGAGTGACCAAGGTGTATAATACAGCTTTGCCCACCTTGAGACATAGATGATCCAATATTGCACAATGATGTATATGTGCATACATTTGAAACACAAGTGCTACATCACATGGGACATCACCTGTCCAAACTGTTGCCAGGCTGAAAAGTCTTCATCACGAGATGAACTTTCAGATTGAGGTCATCTCTGCAGTGGATCAATCAGGCGAGCATCTACGGCGAGACCACAAGAGAGTACTTAGCGCCCAGTGTAGAGAAGTTCAAGTGTGAACAATATGATATAGTAAATATCAATACATCTCAATGTGTACGTGTACAATATACATGATATGATGTATGAACAGGGTTGGATACAATTTGCATCATTTTGTGCAGGTAAAAATTCGCCAGTTCAGATGGGTCGCCAAGTCACATCCTGGGTCGCTGTGGCAATGCTTGGGACCTCGACTCATCGTGCCTGGTTGAAATCGGTGGTGATCTCAGCCATCCGTCACCAGCCATGGGTCACCATGGGTCGCGTCGTGGCGTGGCATGAGCCGATAAGGCCTTGAATGTGAACGGCCACTTCAGCAAGGTGGTCAAGGGCGACCTCATGATGGAGATACCAAAGACTGCGGAGGTCGGTATAGTATAGTCCAGGTATGCCTGAGGTGTATTGAGGTCTCAGATATGTCAGATATGTCGATTTATATCAAGTTCCTCGATACATTTCAGGTGATTCCCATTTCGATTTTGAGTCTGAAAAGTGCCACAAGTAAACTGAAAGAGTCTTCTGAGTCTTTGTTTGCTTTGCTGCATGCACGAATTTCTCTCTGGTCTGGTCTTGGCCGCTTATGGAATCAGGACATATTCGATGAAGCCGCTTGCTTCAACAGAAGATCCGCATGTTGATACACACTTTGGAACATCTTTTGGTTGTTTTCATTCAGGGAGTTTGGAGGTGTGAGAAGGCAGTCATTTGATTCTATTGGACAGTATTTGATTTTTACATGTCCCCCGATACTCGACATAGAACGTTTTCTCCACGTTCTGGTTTGCATCTGCAAGACACTAGTGCTTCTGAAGATCGGTGTTAGTTGATTTCAATCTACTTTACTAGCACCATGGCCTGCAAGTCATCCTGGTCGTTTCTCTAGCTCAGGTTTGCACGTCACCAGCTGCCACCAATGGATACGATGTAACGGAGAACAACCTGGTGAGGCACAGGTTCCACGTTAGTGCCAAGTGCGCCAAAGCTACTCGGCTGCAGACTAATCTGTTTCTTATGAAGTGTAAATGCATGATAATCATGATGGTGCATGTAGCATGCTGCTCTATGATTTATATCAATTTGTATCATTTTGTATCTAGCGTACGTTTCTTGTGGTTTGGTGCTCACCTGACAGCAATATCCGCCACGCATCCTGACCCCAGGACTATGTGGGAACTGCTCAAGTGACTGAGTGTGATGAGGACAAAGATCCGTATACGCCACGCGTCACAAACATGGGCCAGCAAGGGGCACATAGCAGCTGTGACACTATGTGACGTACTTGACGCAATTCAACTTCGCTTCATCTAATTTTGTTTTTAGCTTTATTTTGACACAGACGTATACGTGTTTGATGTCTGGGCACCAAAAACAACCGTCCGGGGGGTTATTCGGACCTTAATTTACAGTCGAATGTGTATTTCGTATTGGCAGGGTCATGCGAATTGCAACTTCATATCTGCAAGGAATTTGATCAAATTCCTTTCTCCAAGTGTCTAAAACCTGGGTTTTGGGCCATTTCGTTTTGATATATGCATGCTTTGCTTATCAATGTTTTTTTTTCCGGAGCGTTTTCATCCGAAGGCTTCTTTGTGCAACTGTCGATCAGTAGCCTGAAACAAGTGTTTCTTCTGGGCCCACTGCCATTGCCACTGCTGCGCATCTGTCCTAACTCCAGCCATATGCCATGACGTAACATGTAACATCTTTACTCGGTCAACACAAACAACTTAACGTAGCATGAAGCATCTTTACTCGGTCAACACAAAAAACTTAACGCAACATGTAACATCTGTCCTAACTACAGCCGTATCCCATAACGTAACATCTAACATCGTTTCCACAAACGCATTCGTTTCTGCTTAGAGTCTACATGAAGGTTAATACGCCCCCACCCCCCATCCCACCCCACCCCAAGTCCCATGACGTATCACATTACATCTATGCCAACACAAAAGCCATCACGTAATATGTTGCTAACTGTCAGTGCCTGACATCAACGCAGTCGTTTCTGATTAGAGTCTACATGAAGGTTAATACACCCCACAACATCAACATGGTTCGCAAGTGCATCAACAAAAAACAGTAGAAATATGTAAAAATAGATAAAAATAGGGTCCGGTTTTCACCCCGCTGGCATAAACATGTTATTGCTCAGCATTTAAAAACGCGGAATCAATGTGCTCGACCATTTCGTTCAGATGTCCGCGGTTTATTTGTCCCAGGTTGTCGGGTTGCCGTTTGGCAAAGTGCACTTCGCCCGAAACACAGGCAGGCTATGAGGTGCCGGCTTCTCAGTGACAACACGGATCTTCACTCAGCTAGATGTCAGGTGAGATCCAGATTGTCAATGGACCAGGTGTGGATCTCAGGTGTTGTGCTTATGAGCTGAGGTCAGCGCGGGACTTGTCGATTGCCTCCTTCGATGTCGAAGTGAGCTGCAGCTCTGCTGATCCCATAGAGCTCTTTGTTTCTTGTGTGTGGCCTTGGAGCCTCAAAGCTGGCACGAAGACTTGACGGTGGACGTGACAGTATTAGAGAATATTAGAATATATTAGAATATATTAGAATATATTGAAGATATCAGAATATATCAGAGCTTCAGGTGATTTCATGGGTTTGAAGATGTTTGAAGTGGTTTGAGTTGTGGATTGGACGCTCGAATCAAGCTGTGACACCGAGGTATGTCTGGCTACGCTGGAACTGCCGTAGTTACCAAGTGCGGAGGTGACAACCTCCCTTTTTCTGTCACAGGATGTGAGCCCACAGCCACTACCACGTCAACTACCACGACGACAACAACTACCACCTCCACAACCACAACTACAGTAACTACCACCACAACCACCACAGAGACAACCACAACTTCTACCAGCACCACAACAACAACCTCAACTACCAGCACGACCACGAGCACGACCACTACCACAACTTTCACAACGACCACTACCAGCACTACCACGACCACTACGAGTACGACATCAACCACAACGGTTACATCAACCACAACGACTGCAACTAGCACCACAACTACAACTAGCACATCGACTATAACCTCCACAACCACCATCACAACCACAACAACAACCTCTACTACAACAAGCACCACCACGTCCACGACAACAGTTGTCTTGTTTTGCGTGGAAGCAGAAGACAAGACTGGCTACGACGTGACTGTCGCTAGTCTGGAGCTGAATGCACCTTGGATGCAATGTTGGACACAGCCACCTTGCAGACCTTCTTGGGAACTAATTGGGACCGTTCTGTTCAGCTGGAGACGAATCAAAAAGAGGCTGCCAGAAAATGATAGAAAATGGATATAAGACGATCTAAGTTTGATGGGAGAACATTCCAATCTAGTCTCTTTTGCGATTTTTTTCCCCGGAATACCTGGGTCTTGACACCCAGATCTTTGCAGGAGGCCGTTTTCTCTGTGAAAGCATCGTGTGCAGATGGCTACTATGGCACTGCAAAAGTGACTGTCCAAGTCTTAGTTGGGAAATCCGCGGTCTGGACAGTGGATCCTGTGGATCCTGTGGATTCTAGGAGTTCTAGCGATCAGAGATGATCAGAGCGATTTGTCATCCAACAGTCGATAGTGTGTTGGAGCAGGCTTGAGATGGACTGCATGCACTGACACTGCATACTAGTAGTATTATGACGTATTATGATAGTATTATGGACTATGAGACCTATTGGGATGTATTGCGTCCCTGGTTGAACCTTTAAAGCCACTGAGATGTGCGAGTCTGCTGGCGCACAGTACAAGATCAGCGGTTGCAACAAGATCCAAACCTGTGAGAAGCCACAGGCTTTGGGCTACACGCTGAAGCTCGACCAAAATTGAAACCAAAAGACATCAAGAATGTCGCAGTCATAGACCATGTGTTTTCATGGTTTTCACATTTTGGAGCATATGTTTCACGTTTTTCGATCTAACTGAATTCGGCAGGATTTGAGATCATTTCATGTCTGGTTGCACTGACAGACTTGCCAGTGGATTCCTCCCTAGAACTTTGCTTTGTTTATCTTCGTTTGTTTTGTTTGCATTTGCTCAGGAGCAATGGGAGTCTGAACTTGCACGACTGGAGCATCACCGGCATTTGCGCAGCGTATTTCCACGGCACTGCCAAGATTACGCCATGCACCAAGGATGGCGAGGAGTCGCTCGGCTGCCTTCCAGCCCTATCTCGGAGTCATATACTGCAAGGGTCTGTATAAATTATACAGTTATCTGTATATGATATGTAAATGACAATATGATATGGAGTTATAGTTTTTCATAGTCTTTCCATGTTTTTACCCGCAAATGGCAGCATGGTCTCCCAATGCAACCCTTCGTAGCAGAGTTGCAACACACAACCACAATGACATTGCTAATCATTGCATGAGTGCAACATTGAAGGCGTGTCTACCATTAGTGAGCCATGTGCGATCGGCGAATTCAATCACCTGATGATTGCATGAATTCCGGTGATTTGAACATTTTGAACCCAAGGTTCCAGATTTCCGGGTGCGAAGCAGACACATGTTCTTCCCCAGCGGATACTACTGGCTATGCCGTCACAGAAGATGCAACAGAAGCCTTTCGGTTCAGCGTGGAGACAGCCTGTGCTCCGGGTTATGTGGGAGAGCCAAAGGCAACAGCTTGCAAGGCTCACACAGGTGAATACGAACTCAGTGGTTGCGTGCAAACTACAACTACTACCAGTACTACAACAGTCACGACCACCACGACTACTACATCTACAACTACGAGTACAACCACCACCAGCACAACCACTACTACAACCACCACATCAACCACTACTACTAGCACCATCTAGCACCACAACGACAACTACAACCCAAACCACGATCAGTACTACTACTACCACATCAACCTTCACTACAACTACAACCACCACTACCACTTCTACATTGCAGCCCGGTAAACTTTACAGTTCTGCCCTCAATGGTCTTCGGACAGCAACATTGAGATTAGTATCACTCTTTCTCCAATTGCTCATATGTTAGTGAAGCCTGAGTTGATTATTCTGTTCCCAGAGCACTTCGAGCTTTATGCCGGAGACCTTGTGCCCGTGAGCGCTTAGGTTTGAGTGGCTGTGTTCCGGAATGAGCGGCTACAACAGCTGCAGATAGCTCTAGAAACGCAAGGTAGCCGCAAGGTAGCTGCAAGCGGTGAACCCTGCGCAAAAGATGCTCACAGTTCTCAACGTGCCTTCTGTATCATTCTGTCACAATCATGCGGCTGAAGAATGTGATTGGTTTTGAAGGTATGGCACTTTCTCTGGGGAGTGTTGCTATGCAGAAAGCTTGGGTGTCTCTCCACACATCAGAAGCATGTTCAGCAGTCCCGCAATGAGTAATCATTGAGTGTGTCATACCATGTCATACCGAAGTCTCCTGGCCCAAAGTGTGAAACTTGGGAGGGAGACCACCTCAGCCAGTGAGCCTACACTTGCAGCAGTTTAGCCTAAACGCCTAAACTTGCCTTGAGCAGTGATCTGCTGTCCGTTTCGAAGTTCCATGTTGCTGTCCCGTTCATTCCAGGTATGAAGTTTTCGAATGTAGCGATCCTGAGCTTGCTGCACTTGGGCATTGTCTTTGGCAACAAGTTGCCTGGAGCATGGGTAGAGCTGGTAGAGCTGGTAGATGTGGTAGAGGTGGTAGAGGTCAAGCATGCAACCGTGAAAGGAATCAAAGCGGAATGCAAAAAAACAGCAGATGAACAGCAGACTTGAGACGACATGAACCTAATGTTCTTTGGAAGATTCGTAGGTAGGAAATGTGGAAACATTGGTTCAGGTTGGTGTGAACTCATCTGTGACGAAAGCGATCCAGCAAAGGTTCGGGAATCTTCGACATGGCCTGTCCTACTCGGCACAGGGTTCCTTGGGGAACCTCACTGTCAAGCTGAAAGCGGATCCTTGATGCAACCATCGCAAGCTTGCGATTTTTCACAGATGTTCCATGATTTTCAATTTTCAACAGCTAACTTAACTGAGGCGGTCGGTTTGGGTTGCGGAAGAAATTACATGAATTTACAAAGGTTGGTAAAGATTGCTAATTCTTGCGTTGGGTATGCAGTTCAACCATGCAAGCATGCAAGGACAGCTTCGCGAACCCTGACACGAAGATAGGCGAGATTGGTGCTCTCAGGCTCTTGAATTCCAAGGGTGTTTGCTGGCTCCTCAGGGATTCAGCATGTTGCGATGGGTGTGTTCAAAAAAACCAGCCATGTAAAGAACAGGGTGTGGACAAGGTGGGTGAATTGAAATGCTGTACCAGATGTGCATCTTTCTAGCGGAGCAATTCTTAAGGCATTAGCTGCACTGTGCCGCTCACTTGCTCAACCTTGGACGAGCCGGAGTACAAGGCTTGTTGGAATACAAGTTTCTACCGACCGGACATGACAGGACATGTTATGTCTCTAAGAAAGCCAGAGACAAAGACCTAGACCAAGAAGACTCACTCCCTGTTTACGGTGGACACGCTGCGTCATTTGTTTCATTTTTTTAAGGGAAGATTTTGTGATTTGGATTCACCATCACATCCGTGACCATCTTATTCGGACATTTTGATACATTTTGATGTTTTTAGTTGTTGATGTTGCGCCGCATACGAAATGAAGAAACAAATAAACATAAACGAGACAAACGAGACATCGGGCACAGGGCGAAGATGTGAAGAAGGCCTGCAACTCCCATCCAGAACCTGGGAGCAACTTCAGCCCAAGTCTCAGGGCGCGGATCCAGTGGATGTGACCTATCTAGGCCCAGAATTTTAGTTTCACATAGTGGCACTAGTGGCACTACTATCAGCTATCACATTCGCGGCACATTTCATGGTGCCAAGATTAAACACAGTACAAACTCATACAAGACTGTCCAGCCGTTTGATGTCGAAAGTGTCAAGGTTGGATTGTGAACAAGAGCCACGCGTACGACATCAGGAAACCTGGCCTGAAACCAGCCGAAGGGTGGGTGTAAGATGGTGTAAGGATCTTTCGGAGCGTCTCTCTCTCTCTATGATTGATAGATGTATGATGTATGTGAATATATCTATATATATGCACAATATGTATGCATATAATTATACGACGTATATATATATATATATATATATATATATCAGTCGTTATATTTTAAAACATCGGACACAATATTAATCATTTTAATCATTTATGTAATAATATAGTATATATATACATATATATAATATATTATGATATTATAATATATATAATATGTATGTATATATATATACATAGCGTGTTTCCGCAAGCTGGTGTTGGCAACAGCAACTTCGAGGGCACTATGCATCCAACGAAGGATCGGCTTTCCTCTGGAGAAGCTGAATGGAGAAGTGGAATTCACATTGGAAGTCTACTCTGCTTTGGCTTCTGAAGGAGCGGAGAAACACCGCCCCCAGTTTCTTTTGTTGCAAAACAGTTTGCAAATGTTGGAACAGCTCGAGTCGACATCTGCATTTCCATGCATTTCCTTTGTTTGAATCATTCTAACTTGTTTTTCTGCCTGCTGTGGTTTGCTGATTTTCTGCCTTTAGCTTGCTGTGCTCAGACTTTGGTTCTCGCAGGAAAGAACAGCGAAGAGGAGAAAGGACGACAAGTGACCAATTGGCTCTCAACCACCATGCTTGGCAAACCTGGTCATCTTGCTTGGATGAAGGTGGTTGGGAGCTCGGGAATTGAGATTGGCATGCGTCACATTGTGTCAGTCGACATTGGCACATGGATGCACCATGGTGCACTTGCCGAGGCTGTAAACATCAATGGCGATCTGAATTCAAAGATGGTGAAAGGCATTGCTGGGTCAGAGCTACCAGCTGCAGCAAAGGACTGGCAACGAAATGTGAAACAATGTGAAACAATGTGAAACAATGGGAAACTATCCATGCCTTCAAGTCAGAACGCGATGAAATTGAGAGTATGAAAGAAGAAGAAGGTTAAAGGCTTCAAATGTCAAAGTTTGTTGGAAATGCGAAAAACTACAAACTAGTTCAGTGTTCACAACACTTGCTTTCTAGCAATTCTGTTCGGAACGAGATGCGTGCAGAAAGGACATACAAGTAAGGTGTATGCTCATCAATGTTTCCAGTTGACCTCTGATTGTGAGGACATCTATGCAGGGGTTTGCACCTCACTTCTGGTGTGTAGAGCCATTGCAAACTGTACCACCCCTTCCAAGCATCTACAAGCATGTTGGAAATCCTCGTCTGGCTGATTCCGTGTCGACACCAAGTATCTTTGCCTAAGGACTGCTTGAGACCAGCAGACGTCCGTGGCTACCATGCCTCCAGTTTGCATTGATGCTGTGAATCATTAATAATCATTAATAATCATTGTGAATCTGATTCGAGTGAAGCAGAGAAGAATTTGGCATTGCATGGTGTGACTCACCTCATCCCAAGTGTTGCACAGTGACAGCACTGCCGCTCAGGTCACAGAGCTGAGTTTGTTCAGGTCGAATTTCAATGTGATGACTGCTTGTGCTGGGATGTACAGAGGCACGGCATGGCACAGCGATTTGGCGATGGACTCTGACAGTGTTTGTGTTTTGAATATTTTTGAATATTTTTGAATGTCGAACAGGCGTCGCTGTTGCCACCGTTTGTACGGATCACGACAAACCTTACAACCTGCCTGGGAGCTTAGACGGTGTGAGGCCACATACATGTTCACTTTGCAAGCATTTGATCAGCAGGACAAACTTTTGCAGTTGAGGTCCGGATGTATCCCAGAGATATGCAACGACACCATCACAACAGGTTACGTGGTAAAGTCCATCGCCCTGGAACGTGCGCACTTCAAAGCTGACATTCTTTGTGATGAGGCAAATGGTGCCTTGGCAATCCTAAGGCGCATTAAGGGTTTGGAAAAGGAAAACAAAGCGACATGCTCCGGATATAAGATCTATAAGTAAAAGATGGTGGACGGAGCTGTTTGCTTTGGGTTCCACCAAATTGAAACAATCTGCACGAAACTCAGCTGCAGAGCATAAGGATTCTTTGGAGACCCTGGGGCAGAACCATGCACCAAAATGGGCGAGCCTTACACTATCTTTGGCTGCGCAACAACCACCAGCACAACTACAACCACTACAACAAGTACAACTACTACGAGTACAACCACCGTGCCCCGGCTATGCAAACTTTGATCTAAGAGAGCTGAGGAGCGGGCCTGCTGAGTCTCTTTTATTCTCTTTTGTTGACTGCATGCATGGCTCACGTGCCCTCATTTGTGTGCCCTCCCAGGTGACAACGACGACAACTACCACAACTTCCACAACCACTTCAACCACAGTCACGACGACGTCGACTACCACGACGACGTCGACGACAACAACCACGACAACTACCACTACTACAAGCACCAGCACAAGCACAACTACCACAACCACCACTTCTACTACTACCACAACAACGACAACGACAACAACAACTACAACAAGTACATCAACTTCAACAACCACAAGCACAACGACCACAACCACAACAACAATCACGACTACGTCCACTACCACCACTACGACAACGAGCACCACAACAATTACAACCACCACGACAGTGACGTCAACAACAACCACAACCACAACTACCAGCACTTCCACCACCACTACAACCACCACCACGACTACCACCACAACCACAATCACAACTACATCCACAATTACAACTACCACAACTACAACCACCACTTCGACCACAACAACATCCACAACAACGACGACCACCACCACAACCAGCACGACGACGTCGACCACAACCACAACCACAACCACAACCTCAACATTCACAAGCACCACCACCACTATCACCACAACAAGCACAACTACCACGACAATCACTTCCACCACCACTTCGACAACAACTACCACATCTACAACGACCACCACAATCACGAGCACTACCACAACCACCAGCACAACAACAATTACCTCCACGACCACGACAACGACTACAACCACTACAACTACTAGTACCACGACGACAACCACCACCACCACCTCGACGACGACCATCACAACCACATCGACGTTTACCAGTACCACCACCACATCCACATCCACCACAACTACAACCAGCACTTTCACAACCACGACAACAACTACCACAACATCCACCGTCACAACCACAACTACCACGTCCACAACGACAACAACAACCACAACAACAACTTCGACAATCACTACTACAACCACCACCACTTCCACCACAACCACGACAACCTCCACCATCACAACGACAACCACTACCACTACTACAACCACCACATCCACAACTACCACTACAACGACTATCGACGGCATTTGCGTTGCACCCAAGAACTCTCTCGGCTATGACATCACTGAGACTCACTTGGAGTGGTCTTCCTTCAACGTCCAGGTCAAGTGTTCCCACATGTACGTGGGCCACGCGAAAGTGGAGGTTTGCAATGCCAAGGATTCCCCCTACATCCTGTCTGGCTGCGCACATCCCTTAGCTATGGAGCAGGGAACGAAGTTGTCCATCTCATCAAATGATGTGACCAGTTGGTTTTGGCCTTGTTTTTTTATGTTTTTTTTGCACTAAAAGTGACACACCTGTTCCAATCTGTTCCAAAGCTTCAGGCACCATACATCAACTGTGTGACTCCTGCCAGCACAGTGAGCTACATCATCACTGAGACCGGTACAGCAGCTCGTTTTGCAAGTGGACATGCTTGCCAATGTGCTTGCCAATGAGTTGATCAAATATGATAAAATGAATTTATTACTTTCCGACCGATATGTTGTACGTTGACTTTCAATGACTTTCACATACTTTCACTGTTGCATTTCAAGATTTTTAAAGCCTGGTGGAATGGACGGCGACCCTGTCGTTGTTGCAACTTGTATTTTTGCTTCATGCCACGATGAGTACAGGCTTAGATCTGGTTAGATCTTGCTGATCTCATAGCTGTCATAGCTGTCATAGCTCAGCTCGTTGTCCTAGGAGCTTCACAATTGGGACGTCAGAGCGCAGTGCGCACCATTGTTCCATGGCGCCGCCAAAGTGGAGGAGTGTGACAAGAACGGCTCGCCATATGGTGGCACAGCTCAAAACTGACTTCATGGTGACCTAAGATTTCAACAGATTTCACCAGAATTTAATTGCATTAAGTTGCAAGTGCAGTCGAGAAACACTGAAGAACGGCATGAAACACTTTTCGGGAGCTGTTGCCATCTTTTGTCAAGGCATCTCTGGATGTGCACCAGACACATGCTTGGAGCCTGAAGACACCATTGGCTACACTCTCACTACAGCCTCTTTGGAGCTCCACAAGCAGCATGGCATGCACTGATCACGAGATACAGAGAGGCCCCAAAGAGATGTAAAGAGATGCGGGCATGGTGATGTAATGTGATTTATGGAGTGTCCAAAGTTCTCCAGGAAACGTGAGGAGATGCAAGACTTTCATAGACTTTCAAGATGAACGATCGTGAGGATTGTGACATAAAATTGTTGTTTCATTCGCAGCCGAAGTCTGCCGGGCAGGTACATTCTTTTTACATAGTCTCAGAAAGTAGTGCGTTGGATCTCCTACTTCTACAGCCGAAAGTTTGAACCTAGGTTCGGTGTGACTGCAGAGTGTTCCTACGGATACATTGGCGATCCAAAAGTGGTGAAATGCAGTGGACATGGAAAGCCATACACTCTGGACACTTGGTGAACGAACTATGAGTGCGATTGGTGCAGACTTACATCCAAATATCATATCCAATTATCACCCAGTCTCCCATACAAAGAATATCCATTTTGTAAGTCCTAAGATGACCAGTTCCAGAAGTCACATAAAGTCATTCAAAATGCAACGCTTTCATGTTGTCATTTTCTTCCTGGACGAGATTCAAATATAGAGTGGCAAAGCGAAGGGTAGAGGCAAAATGACGGTGGGTGGAGACTCATGGGAGCAGTTTTCGCAGCCTCGAAGTTAGAACTCCCAAGGATGGTTGTGAGCAAACAACTACCACAACATCCACAACCACTACCACGACCACCACCACCGTGGATGGTGTGTGTTTGGCCCCGCCAGATGCTGGTGTGGCATACACAGTCACAGAGGTTGACTTGGAATGGAGCAAGTTCAACGTGAGGGCAACGTGTGGGCCACGTCACTATGGTCATGCGCACGTCTTTGTTTGCGGCACCCCGGATATGCTGTACTCTTTGACTGGATGTGTATGGCTCTCAGTTCCATCATGAAGACATATTGCTAAATGCAGTGAAAATAGTGAAACATAATGGGAAATCAGCTTTGTTTTTCGTTTCAAGTTGCAATTGCAATCAGAAGATGCCTGGCTAAGACCAAAGTGGTCACGTGCAAGACTCCTGCTGATACTACTGGCTACCACCTGAAGGAGACATCATTGGAAACTTGTCCCTTTTTTGCGCAGTTTTCTGAGTTCCCTACATTGGTGTTTGGGAAGTTATTCCCTTTTGGGCACAGGAAATCTCGTCAGAAATCTTTGAGAACCTCACGCCAAGGATACGCATCGTTGGGATGTCACGGCAACATGCATCTCAGCCGCAAAGCGTGACTTGAGGTTTTTCACGCTCTTTTTCAATCTTTTTCATCGATGTGTTACATTACAGCTGCGGGGGTTGCAGCTGTTTGGAGAGAAGGTTAGTTTGCACATATATATATATGCATATCTATGCATGTCTATGCATACCTATGCACACCTATGCATACCTATGCATACCTATGCATACCTATGCATATCTATGTATGCAATATTTAGATTTATTTAATATGTTGAGATATGTTGCGGGATGTAGGCCGCCGTCAGGTGCGCCTCACTTCCGCGGTTCACCAAAGGCGGAATCTGGCTGTTGCATTCGTGGTGCAGATGTCATGTATTTCTACTGGCTTGTTGCTGCTACATTTTTCCACATAGTGTGTATCTATCACTGACATTCACTGACTATCATACTGGCCCAGGAGTTGTCTTTTTCCTTGTCTTCATTGAATTCTGTCGCTGTCCTCTTTCTCGTCAAATTCTGCTTGTTTTACTTTTTACTTGCATTTGCAACACTCTCCTTCGATAAAGAGAATCGAAGACTTCCGAAATAGGCCAATCCATTCTGTGCCTATTGGATTGTGCGAGAATGGCCGCAACATGCAGCATGCAAATATGCGGCATGCCAGACTGTCATGAGACCTAGAAATGTAGGCCTGAAGATGCTTGCAGATGACGGGTTCTTGAAACCAGCTGAAAGGTCACAGAGTGTGAGGAAGACGGCCTGCACTATGCAGTTTCTGGCTGCATGCCAGACATGTGCACGGCCCTTACGTGCTACTACTTGTCTGCTGTGCATGTGGACCACCACAGCTCTCGTTTTTTGGATTGCCAGTGAAAATCCTTTGAGATCTATATAGATCTATTGATATTGCAACGTTTTGGGCAATATGTTTTGCATTGGCCAAGGCGTTCGCCCTAGCGGATTGAAGGAATATGCCAAGTTCGCAGAAAAATCTTTGGCTGTGCAGCTGTGGTTGCAACGTAAAGGGACCCACATTGAGATCATTGAGACATGTCAGATGGTCTTCCTGATGCACCATGGGAATCATGGGAATCCCACGTTGTGTACATTGTTCTTAGGCACAACTTCGAAGTCACTGCTGAGTGTGCATGGGGCTATGAAGGGACTCCATCTGCAGCAGTTTGCAGTGGGCCAAACCAACCATACACGATGGATGCCTGGTTAAGTTAGCACATTCACTGCACATTCTTCAATGCTTTTCTTGTCATTCCCCCTAATATTATAATATATTATAATATACCCCCTTCGAAACCCTGGTTCGCTATTGGATTTGTATGGATGGGTTCCCTTTGGGGGTTCATATTAGGGATATTTCGCATTATATAGGGGACCATTTTTTTATTTTTGTTTGCTGCACTGTGTTTGCTGTAGCCTTATGCTCTCTTCTGGTTCTTGCATGTTCTTGCAGACTTCAGCAGACTTTGATGCGTGTTCATCGAACACTTGCCTCATCCAAGACTGGCTGCGTCGCAACAACTACCACCACGACCTCTACCACGACTACCACAACAACAACCACAACTTCAACGACCACGACAACCACTACTACCACCACAACGACCTCTACCAGTACCACCACAACAACGACCACTACAACGACCATAACCACTACTTCCACCACCACAACTACAACCACCACTATCACCACGACATCTACGACCACCACTACCACAACGACAACTTCCACCACCACAACAATCACAACAACAAGCACCACAACGACTACTACTACCACAACCACATCGACTACCACATCCACCACCATCACCACCACGAGCACCACCACTACCACCACGACAACAACTTCAACAACTACAACCAGCACCTCCACTACTAGCACCAGCACAACTACAACGACCAGTACCACAACCACAACAAGCACGACCACTACCGTCACTGTACCAAAGTTGATATGCCTGGCCCCAGTAGACACCACAGGCCTGAGACACTGAGAACCCATTGTTTGATCGTGATCCATGGGAAGCGATAGTGGGTCTTCATTGCAGTCCTGCAAAATCCTGCAAACTTGTGTGCTTCTGTGGGTAATTTGGCCAAAGTCATTTCTATTCATCAGAAGGGGCAGGACTTCAACTTGATCATCAAACTGTGCACCCCGATTTTAGACATGATTCTGCTCAAGCCTGCTGCGGCAAGGCTATGACGTGTCAGAGCATGACCTCTTGCAGGAACAGTTCAAGGTCGAAGCCGCATGCTCAAGTGAGTAGCTTTGCGGCAAATGGTGTAGGGAAAGGTGCCAGCTACATGTAAACGTTATTTCAAATTCAACCAGATTAAACATGATTAAACGACATTAAACGACTTTCACATACTACATGTTTGCGCTGTCTTGGAGATCAACTCATGAAATATTGGCTGCAATTGCGAGTGCGACGTGTTTGAATGGCACACCGGTGGCTGTGACTGAGCACGAATCAGTGTTCCAAGTGAACATCCCAGAAAACGTTTTACGTTCCGCGCACATGTTTGAGATCGATGTTATATTATGCTGGCAAGTGTTGACACCATTTGCATGATGATAATGTACACAATCCACTTTGATGGATCTTGAGAACCATCTTCCTATCTGACGTTTCCAAGAAGTTCTTTGACAACCAGAAGCAGATTGACAGCCAGAAAGTGGACCGGCAATCAGAGTTTTATTCTTCCAAGTAGGAAGGAAGATGAAGGAAGTATTGGAGTATGTCACAGCCAGGTTGTTTGGTACAAGATATAGTCACAGGCTTCTACTCCACTCTTCAATTGAGAGCTATATAATACGGTTAATACATTCTAATACATTCTAACAGATCTCATTTCTTCTCCTGCAGGTATATTGGCAATGCCGCAGTTGTGGACTGCACAGAGGATGACATTCACTACAAACTCACGGGCTGCGACAAGAAGATCTACTGCAAGAAGCCAAGCATCTCAGGCGCGGAACGTGTGCGTTCTGCAACTGTCGTCATGTTTTCTGTTTGGTTTCGAAGGACATCGAAGGACTAAATTGCCTCATAAATTCCTAGAGTTGTCTGTGTGCAGGCTATGATGTGAAGGAGACCAGCCTTGTGATGCAGAACTTCAAAGCAACAGCAACCTGCAGCTTTGGGTACCATGGACTACCTCAGGCTCATAGATTTTACATGATTTTACATGTTTTGCAGAGAGAATCTACGAATTAGAAACCATAGAGTTTGAGGTTTGAGCCCCTACAGCACCCATGGAAATCCATGGAACAACATGCAAAGCTCGTGTTTCCATGGAGTTGATGTCATATCCACGACCTCCATATACCTCCATGATCAATGCAGGTTGCCAAATGCAGTGAGACAACCAGTGAGTACAGCCTCAGCGGATGCTCAGTGAACGTTTGCAAAGCACCGCCATCCACCGTAGGCACCGCATGGCACCGGCACAGAAATCACAGAAGCATTCTGCGATTTTCTGCGATTCCTTGAAAATTATGAGGATTCCATGATATTCCATGATATTCCATGATATTCCTGTTGTAGGTACTTGCTTGTATGTCGACTTACACAGGACAGGAATGAAGTAGGAATGCATGTGTTCAATGATGGACCTTTGTACAGGATACAGCGTGTCTGAGATGGAGCTCCGTCAGCCCAACTTCCAGGTGTGAAATCAACGCCTTCACTTGGTAGCCTTGGCATATCTTGGCATTGGCTGTGAAGGATTTGCAACATTTTGCCAACATCTTCCATAACTTTCCATACATTATTATGCCATAATGGTTCTGATTCTAACTTCCCCTTGTAGGTCAAGGTGGCTTGTGCGACCGGCTACGGCGGCACTGCTGCGGTCACAGCTTGTACTGGTCACCAAAGCTGCTTTACTGCAACAAGTTCTTTCTTTGCTATTCTGTACCGATGCATTGTTTAAACATGTTTCAACACAAATATACTCTATATATATATATACTAAATATAGATTCAGATCTAAGTAAATCATACTAAATCTGTATATAAAGTTCAATGGTACAGTACATATAATAATTATAATGTAGATTAATGTATTATGTTTAATTCTACGAGCATTTTTAGCCCTTCTCCAGGTGTGTTGCCCTCAGATTTTGAAGTCAGTGCAAGGCGAGTACCAGCTTTCCGGTTGCGAACGTGTGGAGGCTTTCTGCCTTTCACCAAGCGTGCCTGAGCTGCAAAGAGATTGTTGAGACAAGATTGTGCGTCCAAAACAGACTTCATGTCAGATTGTGGCAGGTGACAGAGGGCTATGTGATCACAGAAACAGACCTTCGAATGGACGTCTTCAAAGCCACTGCGGCTTGTGCACCTGGATGGTCAGGCCCATTTCAGCAAGACGATGACAATATATCCAGATATACCTATACCGCAATCACAAATTCGGCAAAGCAAGTCAACCAGCTGATATGCTTGTCGTATCTTATCGTATTCACAAACTGCTCTAGTGACTACTACAGACCTTCAAAGACCCACTGATCATACCAGTTTTTTCTCTGGGTCTTGTGTTTGCATCCCCCTTCTCGCCAATTTCGTTTCATAGTTGTTGATTTAAATCGTTTTGTGGTGTCTTTCGATGTCTTTCCCGCATTTTGGATTGCTGATGTTTGCTGACAGGAACGGCGAAGGTGAGTGTTTGCGCTGGAGCCACAGCACAGGCGCGTGAGAATCGTTTGTGTTTGGGCTGAGAGCAGTTCCATCAACCCATATCAACCCATATCAAAATGTTAAAATGTAGCTTCATGATGCTTCATGCAGATGGCCTGGCCCCCTGGGTTGTCAACCTGCGGTTGGCGCAGTGCAATTCTTGACAGATCTTGACAGATCTTGACAGATCTTGACAGGTTGCGAAGGAATATGGTTTGAGCGGATGCACAAAGGCCTAAGGCGAGGACTCGAAGCTTGGCTTTCAGATCCATAGATCCGGAAATCCAGTTGCGATGCCCCATCCATATCCGGACTGTGCTGAGGATGACCTGAGAAGTCCTGAAGTCCGAAATCGAACACACAATAGCGACAATAGCGATAGAACACGAGGGCACCTGTCCATCGTGGCAAAAAGAGTCCTCGCAGTGCTCCAGTGTGGGATATGTGTCTCAGATTGTTGCATTTGTGTAATTGCACTCCACCATAAAACCCATGTATTATAGCATGCATTACAGCTGTTGCGGCTCAGTAAAAGGTGCTGCGGTCGCAGATGCTTAGCGGATTCTAGGTTTATCAGTCTATTTGGGA
>Ga0126342_10004172_pt1 | contig 24452 bp, 23 predicted proteins | sample Cyp1metagenome_FD_92528 | JGI IMG/M metagenome (GOLD analysis project Ga0126342, IMG submission 92528) | Coral microbial communities from Lord Howe Island, Old Settlement Bay, Australia - Cyphastrea 1 metagenome | ecosystem: Host-associated > Invertebrates > Cnidaria > Coral ...
AGTGGGCCTTGCGTTTCCTTCAGGTGCGGCGTTCGGCGAAGACACTCATGGCTCAGGCGAGACAAAGGAGCAGTCTTAACGGTGTTTGGATCTAGGCGAGATCCGTGGGCCTGGGCATTTTAATATATATATATATATATATAGATAGATAGATAGATAGATAAAGAGGCAAATTCAATGATACTGATTCCCCTCTGTGGCTATCATTGCCCATGGGGTGGAGCAAACCTAGTAAATTGATGGTGCTCGTAGCAAATGGAATATATAAATATATATATATAAACGGAATTATTCGCGGCCAATGGTGATTTCTTGAGCTTAACTCCCTGCATTTGTATTGTATGGTTGCAAAAGAATATCTGGCCCCTAAAACAGCACGATAACATAAATAGGATCTGGAATTTCTGTAGTGTGGTCCGTGGTGCGGAGTTGGAATCCTAATTCCAACAGCCGGAGTTGGAATCCTCAATCTTGGAGCAAAATGGCTTGGTTTCCAACATCAACGTGGGATCCAAAATTAACCATCCCCACCAACAAACCATTTGGCGGTAAATCATCCTGTTTGTAGGGAATAATCTGCAAATTGGGGATGGTTTATTGTTGTTGTCACAGTATCCTGGTTCGCAATTGCCAGGAAAATGTCCTGCTGATCAACTTCGAATTGGCCTTGTTGATCTATGAAGTTTTCAGGGTCTTCCCTTGACGAATACTACAAATGTTAAGGCCATTTGCCGCCCTGGGAGTCCTTCACTTGCCGCCCCTGGACAAGTAATCAATCGATGAAACCGCCACAATGCCATTGATTGAATCCTAGAGTGTAGAGCACCTATGGAATATGAATGAACATCCATTTACAGACGATTCTTAGTGTTCACCTTGAGATTCCATGGCTTTTGACACATCTTACCAATGACCCGTCCAGTTTGCACCTGGACTAAGCGAGATGAAATGGCAAGTAACCAGACTATAAATCCTGTAATGACACTGCTGCAATGTACAGCAAATATATATATATAACATTATATAAAATATAATGTTATATATATATAATATTGATTAATTATATATATATAATATTAAATAATTATATATAATATTAGATAATTATATATGTAATATTATATATAATAGTATGTATCACACTCCACACTTCCCACATCACACTCCATAATGTTATGTATATAATGTTGTATATATAATGTTATATGTGTAATGTTATATATATAATGCTACATATATATATAATGTTATATATGATGTTATATATAATGTTATATATAATGTTATATATAATGTTATATATACATATATAACTTATATAATAGGACCTAGGATATTCTGAAATATTCTGTATAATACGTGTATATATATATGTGTGTGTGCACACTGTGTGTGTATAGCCAATATCACATAATTACTGGAATCTACCATGAATATAGAATCTCTTACAATATACAATTCAATAGTAATGTGTTCTATATCATCTGATATTCATACTCATTACTCATCTATATACCAGTTCTGGCTGGTGGTTTCAACCCTGAAAAACAATCGTGGGATCATCCTCAAATCCCCAAGAGTTGTTCAAGGCCACGAAAAATGGATGGCTTTTCCCAATGGTTTTCCTATGGTCTTCACAATTGATGGGGCTGGGTCGGAAATGTCCATTGGAAATGACCCAAATCTCCGAATTCCCATGTCGAGTTGGTCAATCTCTCGTGAAGAACTATGCGTTTGCTGGTGATGTCCTTGTGAGTTTGTTGATAAAAAACATATAAAAACCATTCACAGACATTTAAAGGTACCCCCAATCACATCACCATCAACAAACCCTTATGAAAGTGGCTTGGCAAGTAAGCCGCCAAATGTCGGAGGGTAGCTGTGTAGGGTGCAGTCTTCCATGTTATCCTGGGTCCATGTTCAACCCCAAACCAATTGTTTTCACATCTTTAGTTTCTATTCATGTTTGGAAACAACCGATTTTTGTGTTCCCAGTTCCTTGGTTCAAGGCGGTCCACCTTGAACAAAATCCAAATATAACCAGTCAAAATGATGATCTTTAAACGTTGCTTAACAAGCCAGGCAACATGTTCCTCTAGGAACCCCAAAAGAAACCTTGGACTTCCACTGCTCTCCTTCTCCTGCGACTTGACTGTTTTCCTCGAAGGTCACCCTTTTCTTTTCGGGCTTCTCGGTCTCGGAACCTGTGAGACGAGACCCGTTCTTGTTGGGAAATTGCACTGATGGTGGTGTGTAGCACCCCCCCCTGGTCCATGATTGTAGCAGCCAAAAATGGTAACTACTACGGTAATCAATGGTATTCCCAGGTGGTTTTCGTTTTCAATTTGAGAACCCAGATGGGTGGCATGGGACCTGGGTTCTTGGATGGTGTTCCTACCTTGAAAAACTCATTTAAAATCAAAACCCGTGGATGTCAGAACCGTCACAAGGTATGGAAAGTAAAAGAAATTCGCATTAGTTTGATCAACAAATTAAAAAAGTAGAAACAAGCTATGCAATTAGCCCTGCGAAATTTGATTTTGTTTTTTCTCTAGCTTGTGCTCAAATTCCCTCAGCTGTCTTCGCTTTCGATATCTGTTGATACGAACTAATACCAACAGGAGGTATCACTTTGCCACATTTGGTAACCCTAGGTTAAGTCTCCTTTTTTGTCGATTGGATTTTTGGCTCTGCAGAAATATATGTATGTTTTTCTACTAAGTCTCTAAGGAAAATTCTTATTGGAAAGTAGCAAACTGCATGCGGATTTGATGTTTAGAACAATGGAATGTTTACAGTCACAGGAAAAAAATACGCGTGTCAAATGTAATGTAATTTAATGTAATGTAACTTAATGCAATGTAATGGACTTGAATGTAATGCAATTGAATATAATGTGCTGCCATGAATATGTGCATGGCCTATATAATTGGATAGTTCCATTCCCAAAAACAAATACCATGAAATACCCCCCTTTGGGGGGACCAAAACCGTTCAGTGAAAATCCTGCAAGATTGGTGTATTGGGGTATCTGTACTGTGTCGCAAAAACCACACAATTAAAACAAGTACTGCAGTTGAGATCTCCAAATCGAGGTTACCACTTCAAATCCTGAGTTGTGACCTTACAAAAACCATCAAACACCAAGAAAGTCTTGCCGTTCTGTTTCCGGATGTTCCATTTCAACTTCAACCCCATCCCGTGTTTCACGACACCCTGTGCTGCCAAAGGGACTGCAAGTACTAATCCTTGGATACGGGCGCTTCCAGGCTCGTCCCGGCGAAGGTCAACCAGAGTTCGTGTCATAGACGGTCACAAAAAAAGGATTAGCAGTGTTTATGATGGTTTATGGTCATCCATCCCATGAAAAAATATGAAAAATGGGAATGCTTATAAGATCTTATAAGTGGTAAATCCCTCTGAAAAATTCTGAAAATGGATCATTGACTGATGACCATTCAATATGGGTCAATCCAATCCAACTTTTGACCATGACACATCTGGGCATTTTTACCAGACTTGCCACTTGCCAAAACAGGAGGATCCTCCAAAATGTTGTGGGCTACAAGACTATAATACAAAACACTCAGATTGCAGGGATGTCAGCCATCTGAAATGTTCGGAACCTTCTAAGGAAGGGTAGGGTACACCTGTCAATCAATGGCCCTGATACAAACAGTCCAAAAACTCAGAGGAACTTGTTCAATTGTCAATTTATGGCTACGAATTGGGCTACCAACCCTCAAGATTCATCGTTTTGCATATTTAACTACCCACTTTTGGGGGGGCATAGAATAGTTTTAGCATTTTGCGCACAGCATATCAATGAGCCATTCCCATCCTCTTCAACAAGCGTCGATGCAGGTGATGGTGGACATACGGAAGGTTTCTGCTCCTTTTTGAGGATACCTTTGAGCACCTTCGGCATTGGCATTGGCTTCTTCACAGCCATTGGCTGCTGTGGCTCGCTCGCGGAGCACCCCATGGCGTCAAAGCAACGCAAGTCAGGCGACTGGGGTCGTCGGGTCAAGCAAAATGCTGATTGGAATGCATTAGACATCAACACTCAGGTAATACATAGGTTATATGTGTACGGCGTGTACGGTATACGACGTATGTGATCATGTGTGCATATCGATGGTTGGGTGTATGTGTGAATGATGTATCTGAATACGTATCTACATATCATGTATATACTGTAAGTGTAAGTGTGTAGGTGCTGATGCTTTGCAAAAGACATCAGACCAATCGGTGGAAGCCAGGTAAAAAATAAAATTAAAATAAACAGGATAGTCACACGTATACAACATATGTAAATTATATATATGCAATGTGAATATCATATAAACCAAGGTCCAGTCCACATCTGCTCAAACAGACTCACCACTCACCAGATTTCACGCGCAACGCCAGGCTGCCATTGTTCAAGGTCTCCGTGTTTTGGTTATTCAACGGATTGGTTCAAGGGAAACTTCACGAGAAACTATAGCCTTCAAACTTCAAACATTCTTGTTTTTTGTCCCTTCAACCAATTGTAGTGGTGCTAGTACTATAAAGACCGAATTGGTTTCATCAGGAGAGTACCGAGTCAGTAGGTAGATAAGTTGTATGGATGCATGTGTGTATGCATACCAAAGTAGGAATGCGTGCTGTCAACACTGTACATTTCATACATGTAATGCGTTTCATAACATATATATATACATATATACATAATATTATAATATACCAATATATATATATATGCATGTGTGTCTATTCTGGCAACCACAGATGTTGACTACAATAATTTCAACGAATTCCAGTTTTTTAGCCCTTTGTCGTGGCGACGAACGCCCGCCTGGAAACAGGTGTGGTTTCCCTTCCGTCGATGTTCCAATCCTGCCGCAGCACATACCCTGCACCCATGTGCGACGCCAAATCTAGGATTCTGAACTGTTCGTTTCCATCCATTTTCACCATAATCTGAAAATCCCAAAGTAAAATTTTGTAAAATTTCTCAAACAAAGATCCATCCAGTACCCGTGGATTGGCTTAGCCCTGTTGCTGACCTACAATGCCTGCTTCATGCTTCATGATGGTACATGACCCGTTTTTCATCAACCAATTCAAGTTACAGTATGCATTCACATAGAAATATATATAATCCATCAATCTACTACACTAAGAAATTGGAAATTATCATGAGCTGTAAAAATTATTCCGAACTACCCACAACAAATATGAAAATAAGTGACCTTTGATGATCTGCTAGGGCTGCTAGGGTCATGGAGGATCATCCCACGGAGCGTGGTGAAAACATGTGAACAATCACCAGCCGTCGCCCATGGAAGTTTATACATACATGTATTATATATACAGTATATATATATACATACACATTGATTGATTGATTGATTGATTGATTAATTGATTGATTAATTAATTAATTAATTAATTAATTGCATATATATATAATGTATATGGGATAAGCCACTTGGGGGACTTACGACCACCAGGACCACTTTATGAAGTGGGATAATCCTCCAAGTATATTCAGAACAGCTAGTCGCTGAGCCACCCATCCCATGTTTCCGAAACCCATGCTGAGCCACGCCATTAAGATCTTTGAAATCACCCATGTACAAAATTTCAGTGGATTTTCACCGTTTTCATCCAGCTTCACTGTTAAAAATGGCGAATGAATTGAGGGTTTTTTGGGCGGTGTACCCCGTTTTACACCCCACGCCTGTGAAGTAGGCATCCAACAATCGGTTAAATCCACTGGCTCCATCACACCTGCGGATGCGGCGAGGTAAATCATCAACAGGCCATCTAAACCATAGCTAAACGAGTACCAGGGTGTACCCTCTGGTAAACATACAAAAAGCTATTGAAAATGGTGATAGAAATAGTGGATTTACCAATCAAAAATGGTGGATCTTTCCAGTTCGCTATGTTAGTTTACCAGAGGCTAATCAAATTTAGTAAAAGTAGGCCACCAGTTGTTGATCGCTCACCGTTCGCCCATCCAAGTGCTTCATCGCAACGGAGTCTCCGCAAGCAAAACCATCTCTATACATATGGTGTCAATGTCGTTCATATAAAAATACAGTGGGTGCATACAAAATCATACAAATATGTAGAAAAATGCATCTTAGGTCCTAGACTGTCCTAGACTTTCATGTGAAATCATTGTGCACCACGGACGTCCATGTAAAGACATCTGACATGTACATGGTATACATATATATATAAGATGCGTAGAGGACCTAGAAAATGTGGAAACATCCCCCTAACTACTTTAACGGCAGGTTGCTTTTCCATCTTCTTGTGCTTACTATACATCGATCCAGCAACATTTGTTAATATCAAACACATGTTGAATTTAACAACTTGAACTTATTGTTGTCACATTGTGTTTTAGTATCCAGTGTTTTAAACTATATATACATCTATAGTCTATAGTATATTAAACTTCCAATGGAAACTATGGAGAGGAATTGTCAATATTTGACGGTCACCTATCCCCCAACACAGATGCAGAAGGTGAAACAAATACCATCATGTTCCAGGTTCTCCCAACACCCCAGATAAAAGGGTCGTAAGTTGGCTGAATATGGAGGCAAAAGCATCTACTTTCCACCCTTATGGCTATCACTAGGTTGAAGCAAACCTGTAAATTGAGATATCAAATAAAAGGATATCCAATGTGTACAAAAACCTTCAATACTGATATGATTTAATTTAATCATATATAATTATATATATATATATGTATAGTATACATCATATCCTATCAGTCGTGGTGTGTCCTGATCAAATGTACCCAGATCATTAGAATTAATAACTGAATACTTAGGTATGATTTCGGTTTAAATGTACATTTTTGACTACCATCATTTCAGCACCATGTCACTTTTCACCCTCTGGTCTGGTAATCAAAGATGGGTATATAGCTGGAAAATCCCTGAACTAAATGGTCATTTGAATGGGAAAATCTTCGAGACTAAATGAGGGGATTGTCCAGCAAGCCATGTTTGATTGCTAGCGGGTTATAAAAAGGCCACAGTTGCTGCTGAGCCTGCTGACCCTTAGATGTTAGCCCATGATTACCATCATTTTAGATCATTTTAGATGGTTCATGTCCCCATGTTTGTTGGTGAAATGATCATTTCATGGTTACTACTAGTTATTACTTTTTACCATCATTTTACTAGGGATCATCATCCCAAAATTGCTGCAACATGAAAAAACATAAACATGATTTCAAATCACCAACCTGTTGCTACAGATACTACCATCAGTTTCTGGTTGGTGGTTTCAACCCATCTGAAAAATATTATATAGTCAGTTGGGCTTATTATTCCCAATATATGGAAAATACAAAATGTTCCAAACCACCAATCAGGTTTTGTAGGATGTCACTTCACTTTACCTTTCCCGGGGGTTGCCATAAAACTCCAGCGCGACCACTGGGATCCACTGGGTACTGCTGCTTCATGGCCGTCAGGTGCTGGTCCAGAGCCTGAAAAACCAGGGGAAATCACCGGTTTTAAAGCGCTGATTTAAGGGAACCCTGCAAAAATGATGATTTAACTGACGAACTGGTTTGAACTGGGAAAAAAGGAATGATTTACTGTACCTGATTTAGCCGCAAAATGTTGGATTTCACTGATTCCTTCTTCAACAAATTGTGATTTGACAATTGGCGATTTCACCTGCAAAAAGTGTCTTTCACTTTTACTCAATTGGTATTTTGGTTTTCTGTGACTTGGCAAAAATGGGGAGTTGACCATGCCAGAATTCTGCAAGGACTCGAGACTCGAGATACGACCAACATAGTTGAGGATAGACACAGCAAACGTATCGGACACAACCAACAGTGAGAAATATAGAAATTTGACCATGCTATGGCCCATGGACGATAGCCCCTGTCACTGTCTGAAGCTTTGGAGGATGGCCAGACGATGGTAGCTCCAAGTGATCCAAGTCACTGAGAAAACTGCAATTTTTGTACTGCAGACCAGTGACCACAAAGGGGGGCTGGGTCGTCTCCCTCATAGCCACCTGGAGAAAAACCATGTCTGAGCTATTTGGTTAGTGAGCTTAAGCCACATGATTCTCCTCAAAAATGTGCGTCGAATCGGATCCGGATCATCCCAGTTAGGACTTGGAAAATGAAAAGAGCTCTGAAACCACGAGTCAGTATATCCAGTCTTAGGGGATGTCGATTCTGAAATGATTATTACACACAGAAAATTGTGCCAACCTTATCCTCAAAACGACCATACTAGGAGCTCGTTGAAGAAGTCTGACATGGGAAAAGCCTACTTTAGAGTGTCACTGCTTTAGAGCTATCCGGTGTAGGTCAACATAGAACATGCAGGATTTCTGCATTGGTCAAAATCCAACTGCACGTCACAAGGAACCATCGATTCTCCAAGCATCATGGGAACAGACTGTATGTTATATCATACATAGTAGTGTTCAATAGTGTTCATATATTTATATACAATGTATATATGATATGTATATACCAGTACAGTACATATCATTCAATTGATGCGGCACATCTTGCAAAAGACATTAGTAAATAACATGGATCCCACTGCCGCACGCGAGGAGCGCTGGCTGAGAGCAAATCGCAAACGGCATCCTGGGGGGGGTCACTGCAGTTGTAGAAAACACCCAACACTACGGCACTGGTCCAAGAATTAAAACTCATCACAGAAATATAATATATAAATGTTATGATATATCATGCTTGTATGATGAGCATATAAATGTATTTGACTATCCTTGTGAGGGTTTGTTCATGTATTGGAATGTATTCTTGCCGATTAGCCTTCCTAAACAGAGACTGTTCACTGGTAAGATGTGTGTTTTCCAATGTATGTATATACTGGTTGCTGGTTTCAACCCCTCTGAAAAATATTAGTCAGTTGGGATGATTGTTCCCAATATATATATAATATATATATAATAATATATATATGGAAAAATAAAAAATGTTCCAAACCACCAACCAGTATATGTTCAGACAAAGGCTGGCACAAGCTTCAAGGTGTTTGACAACCTCCTGATTCAGTAGACGGTGACCCCCAATGGATGGCGCCACTGATCAAAATCGGCGAGACACTCCAAACCTTTGTGGATATGGTCAAAACTATTACACGTCCACTACAAAACCTAACAAAACCTAACAAAACCCAGCATTTCTCAGCAGGGTTCTTCATATCTCCATTAAAATCCTAGCGATGGAAACTTGAAAACAGCCCATATTTCACCAGGGCATGGCTTTGCTTTCACGTCCTGTTGAAGCTCAAAGAATGAAGCCTCCACCTGGTGGCGTCGTGAATCGTTCGCAAGGCGAAAAGAACCAAACTTAGACAAATAATCCAGAACTGTCTGAAGAGTTGGTTCTGCATGATCCCCATAGCAAAAGATCAAAGTACCAAAATAGACATCAAAGCTGACGCAGAAATTCTTTGGGGAAGCGATGGCTTGATGGATTGATTGATGATCATGGAGCATGGGAAATCAGCTGATGCGCGTGGATCGAATTCCAAAACTTAGAAAAATGACTGAGCATCCGCATAATTATAGTTTTTCTACATTAGCTTTGAAATGTCTACTGAGCATCTCAATTTCATGATTTATGAATATTTATATATATATATATTTATGATACATACCTCTGGGTTGGCAAGCATCAACCTGAAATGAATGGTGGTCGCGTCAGGTATTCAGGTCATCCTGCAGTGATTGGTGGTTTCAACGCACCAAAACTATTCATCAAATGGGATCATAATTCCAACTAGAATGGAACATGAATGATTGGAATGATTGAAACCACCAGATCATCATTGGTAGCTACCCATCATATATATCATATCCCCATGTGTACGGTTAAACTTACTAATGTTGCTTAAATCATTACCCATCATGTCATGGTGATATTAATTTCCTCTGAGATGGCCCATATTCGATGCTTTTCCCAATGGCTAGTTCGGGGATTTGCCGGCCCACAATGTTCGATTGGCACAGGGTGGGGCCCCCTAGTTACCTATAAGTGTGGTTTATATTTTTTCGCAACTTAACTGGGAATTGTGGCAGCTGTATCGATATTTAATGGCGTTATAAACCAACAAAGATAACTGGGGGGACCCAGCTTGCAGAGTGTAACCCCATTTTCTTCACTTCTTTGGCCACCCTGACCCAATGCCAGGCCCCCAACGGCTGGGACGCTCCCAGTCATGCGCTCAATCTCCTGAAAGTGTGCAGAGTGTGGTGACTGGGGGGAGCTGAGCTCCTCAAAATCTCCGAGATGGATCTGGATTTTTATGGATGTTCACCTTCAAAGCCTCCAAGCATCTTCAAAACACACAACTTTATGCACTTTTTGCCATTGGAATGCTCTCAAATGCTCCCAAGTACTCCCACAATACCAATGGCTACGTGATCAACTCGAAAATCAACATTCGGAACATGAAGTATGATGAATTCAGGTGGATACAAACATGAAATCTTGAGAAGTCCTTCAAAAATGTTTAGATTCAAAAAAAATATGTGGCGATCCCAGAAAATACATCTTTCAACTATCTTTTGGAGATGATATCCAATTTTGGGTGGGCTGATGTTAAATTAGGACAATACCAACCCAAGGGTGCCCTTTTAGTATCCATGCCTCCGTGATCACTTGGATGGCACGTGGAGCGATACCGTGCGTCTCGCCAGATCTCGGAAATCGAGGAAGCAGCCGGACAGGACCCCTGAAATGAACAGATTCAAAACATGGACAAAGCCTGAGTTTCTGGTGTCCAATTTGGAAAAAAAAACATAGTTGTCTGATTGGTCTTCCCATCATCAGCCTCAAAATCAGTGGTAGCGAAGTGGGAAAATCCAGCTGGTTGGCAGGAAAATCTCCAGCCATGGAGGTTTCTAGCAGGGAAAATCATCAACTGGTGGATTTGTTCATTGCCAGGTTCCTGCAGGGCATGTGTTTACCGCAGAACGCGAACGATTACTATAACGATTCAACTGCGCATGTGTTCCACGTGTTCTTTATCTCCTGTTTATTGTTGAGTTTTTTTTCCCAGGTGTTTTTGTTTACCTGGGTTTGTCTTTCGAATCAGTATCTCGTGTTTTTCCTTTGATGTGTTGCTGTGGTTGGATGCGTTTCTTGTTGCTATGTTCTTACCTTTTTGACTATTGCTCGGTTTTGGGCTGCTGCGAATGACATCTATTTCTATGAACATGGGCCCCTGGACTGGCAGTTGCACTCCAGTAAACTACTGTAAGAGTTTGCTACAGGATCGGGCCCCCAATAGCTAAGTTGACATATAAGTGGCTGAATTCTATGGTCTATGGTAGATATTGGTAGATATAACGAGCTAGTTAACGGGATTTATAATCCAACTTACAACTAGGGGGCACCATCCTGTATGGAAACTGGCCAGTTTGGTTCGAGGATGTACCTACTAAAAATGGTGGCTTTCGAAAGCTATGTACACCATTACCAGAGGGTATGTTTGTTGGTTGACAACCCTAACTAGTTCGATACATCCGCGGTACATGCAACAGTTGGCCTAGTGAAACAAAGACATAAAGCCACTCACATCCCATTACTCACCTACAAATCCCACATCTCTTGGTATTGAAATGTATTTCACTGATGTTTCACGAAATCCCAATGTTCCTCTCTGCCAACCCCTTGACCCCTGCGGCCCGGCGTAAAGAGTCCGGAGAGAGCAAAGGACTTCCCACTTTGGGGACCTTTTTGCCGTTCCATCGGTGACCGGACGGTCGGGGACGGTGGTTTTTGGTAAAAAAAATAGGGATCTCATCAGCAAACAATGGAATCTTGGTAATATTACCCTCTGGTAATTTTAAGGAATATTCAATGAATATTCAATATCATGGGGGAATCATCGAGAAATAATGGAATTATATATATAATATTACCCTGTGGCAACTTGTTACAGTTAACAGGAAGCCATGGACAATAGAAAGTTCCACGGTTTACCGGTTTGAAAAATGGTGATGCTCCATAGCTATCTTACCAGAGAGTATATCTCACCGTGAAATATCCAGAAATGATTGTTGAGGATGATTCAAGCAGCAACAATGGTGAGAAAAACACATGACGAAACTCCACAAAGTGTACAAGACGCAGATGCATTGCATGTGTCAGTGCCAAGCTTGGTGCTTCTATCTCGGGGCCGTTTGGAAGATGAGTCGAAGCCGAAGCCATGAAAACATATGTACAAAGAAATAATGAGATCTGGCTGGAAAATATTCCTCAATGGGTGATAGCCAATTTCCATATTTAACAAGGTGATGCAAGAAACACAAAGCAGATGGGGATATCTGAGTCTTCAGGGACCGGCAAGGATATGATTGACTCAACTGGCAGTAACGGCTCAGAAACGGCTATTACAACCGTCCTCAAGTGTCTAAAATGAAGACTTAGAATCCTATAAAATGGAGGAAAACAAATAAAGTGGCTAAAACAATGTCATAAACCACCCATTTGGGAATGGTAAACATACCACCTATAAAAATGGTGATTTGGGTGATGGTTTATTGTAAATTTTACCCACATTACAAGAATTGCTAGGAATCCAAACTGCCCTTAAAACGCACCAGTTTGAGCGCTGATGTTAGCCCTGCCTCCATGTGCCAACACCGTACATGAGGCACCACCTGCAGCGTGCTGGGACGAATTTCTTGGAAGAAAACACGTTCATGGCAACCATCAATCCGTACTTTGAAACACACACTAAGTTGAACCAAGTTTAACTAAGTTGAAGCAATTTCGAATCACTACCAAGTTCAACAAATGTCGCGGAGGTTAACCAACCTGCTAGATGTGGCTATCAAATGTTCCCAAATCAAATATCCATTAAAAAATGAGCACCGGCACCCGAGCTACCCTTCGGCAACACCAAGGCTGCAAGCATCGAATCTTCACTCGTTCACTCGGATTGGGAAAATCTGGAGGAAAACCATGGTTTCAATTGGTGCTTCCCAAAACAAAGCCACGAAACCAAGAAACCAGTTGAAGGGACCGAAAAAGTAGCTGGTTTGAAGTTTGAAACCCTGGAAAACCATGGGTGTTCCAGCCAAATATGAAGGATTCCCGATGATTCCAAGCAGCACCTAGACACGCCAGAAGAGCAGGTTGAAGCTGAGCGAAAAGCTCCTGGACGCTGGGTGCCAAGGTGGTCGTACCAAATACGCGCCAACATTAGACCGACAGAATCCTAATGACTCATTTTATCCCAGGGAGTTGTGAATGATCAAAACTATGGTAAAGTGAGCCATTTGACTTTCAGGGAAATCAATGGAAATCATACGTACTAGCCTTGTGGGTCTCAGTCCGTAGCCAATGAATTGGTGCCCTCTGGCAGTTTCACCCTGGCTTGCGGACAAATTCTTAGCTTCCATAGATCAAATCATCTACAGATATCTACAGTACTTTCATGGGCAATTTTCCAGCAAGGTTTGACCACCAGTATCATCACATATAAAGCCGGAGCTCGATGGGGAAATCGGTACACAACCACCGTTTAGGTCCATTATAGGCTCCGTTGCGGTGATTGCTTTGTTTTGCGAATTTCAAAATCTCAGACCCCAGAAAGGACAACCTGTTGAATTCTGCTTGGATGTTGATCCCAGTAAGATAGTTAATCTGTTAATACAAGTAGCTGGAACATTTCAGATGATTCTTATCTATTTTTGGCCTGAAGATGCTCCTGCAAGTTAGGAAAATCTCAAAGTTTCAGGACAATCGGCCCCCATTTAAGCCCAAAAGAAACCAGTCACCTGTTGATTTCAATGGCTCGTTCCGTCCTGTTGATCCTCCCGAAAGACCTTGTCGAAGTGCAACGTCGTGGTGGTGGGTGCCCCAGAGGAGCCGGGGGAGGAGTGGTGTCCCGTGTCCAGAGCCACCTGCCGCGCAGTTGATGTAGCAACCCCCAGAAAGATACAGTCATTAAAAACCCACTGAAACAAAATGATGACATAACTTGACATAACCATACCCAGAAAATCCAATGACTCATGGTTTTCCGCCCTCGGCGAATGGCAGATCATTCGACTTTCAGGGATGGTAAGAAAATGTTGCGGGAATCCCATGTTCTCAATAGAAAATTCTTGGGAAACATATCTACACATCTGTAGGGTTAACTCCACCATGTCTAGCTGATCACAAGATGTTTAATAGAATGTGGGGTGTCCAAAGACAAAGCCACCTGGTGTACCCTCCAGTCATCTAACCTGGCAATGATTATCCTTTGTGATGTTCTATAATTGTTTGATCGTAATTTGATCATAAGAAGTAGTTTGGTTTTTCTCACCTGGCCCTTTTCTGTTGTCATGTTAGTCTACAGGGTGCCGTAGCGTCTCAACGTACAGGCATCATTGTGCGCCTCCACTTTTGCTTCGCGATCGTGCACCGTCACCTCAGCGAGGTTCAATCAGAGACCCCCAAATGTGGACTTCCCAAGGTTCTCCTTCTGGCTAAAATAGAAAGGCTATTTTGGTAAACATGGCAAGCTCGGAAATCCCTTAAAAATATATATATATATAGTTTTTATATATATATATATAGTTTTTAATGGAAAAATAATTTGCAAATGGTTGATTTTCCATTGCCTTGTTGATTTCCAGAGGGTGTACCATCATTCACCTATTGGTTGTCGAATGGGTCCAAAAAATCATCCAAACATTGGCCATGTCAAGATGGCAAAAACGAATTTCAGTCTGTAGTTACGTCGCGGTGCCGTGCAACCAGGGCTGCCAAACACTCCAAATACAAGGGGTGGGAAGTGTAAAAATAGGGAGGTAAAATGATCAATTTATGGCCCCTTGTGGCTATCATTCACCTACAATAGATTCGAACAACCCTGGCAACCATTACCCTCTGGGAATTAAACATAGCTATGGAAAATCACAAGTGTTGATAGATACATCATCTAGAAATAGGCCATCTTCCATCATTTTCCATAGCAAACTGTTAAATTACCAGAGGGGAAATGCTGGGAAGCCCAAAGACAACCCCTCCGCACTGCACCGTTGCCACCAAGCGGCCATTGGCGAAGGCTTCTCGCAGGGTCGCACGCGCAGAAGCAGCTGCGAGTGTTCTGCAGCCTCGCTGCCTGTCAGAATCTACGGTATCCGTCGTTTATTCACCATTTTTATTTAAGGACATAATGGTGATAGGCTCACGATTATTCATGCACTCCATCATTGCCGAGGTCTCTCTTGTGCTTGCAGGTGCTTGTTCCCTGATGGAACATCCAGCCGAACACCAGGATGAAGCACGCGCATCAGTATGGCGCACACAGTGCCATCGTGAGTGGGTCATGAAGCTCCCCGACGCATGGCAGCATCGGATAGAACAATGGCAATATGGAGCAGCCGGCGTTAAGCCTACAACGCTCCGAGCACTGAATATGGGCCCACCTCATATCGTGCATCAGGTGCTGCAAACCAATCGTGACCCGCTGGCGCTTCGTCCTTGCAATCCTCTTCGTGGACGGACTGCCGATGGCTCATTCCGAACGGCTGCGGCAAAAGAGTATCCAGTTGGTTTGTGTAGGACGTTAGTGCTTGCCACCTTGGAAAGTCTTAAATACAAGATCTCCCAGTTTGGCACGTGCACAGCTGCCGACCTCTCCGCTTCGGAGAGTGTCTGGCTGAATTCATTGTACATGAAAGCATGTAGCGCCAGTCTTTCAGGGAAATTTCTTCCGGATTTTCAAGGCTGAGCAGTTCGATGCAACATCGCACGAGCTAGACTCAGAAGCGAGTGAATGGAAACATAATGGTGAATATACAATGAATAAATAACCAAGAAATTACCAAGAATATATGTATCGTATATAGAGATGTGGGTGTGTCTGAAAATGTGCCCGACCCAGGGCAAAGTGTTAATTTTGTTTGTAACCCACATACCAGTAGTACCGCACAAGGCAGTGGCGGAAGGTTCAAAAACAGGAAACCTAGAGGACAGGTTGGTTGTTGTGAATCACGGATGGCAGAGCGAATCCGCTGATGGACCGAAAGGTGGTTGGAGTTGCGTTTTTTGGAGTGGTTGCTATGGTTGCAGTGGTCACCTGGCCGGTCACCTCACCCACAACTGCTGGATGTAGTGTGGTGTAGTGTACTGTAGTGTAGTGTACTGTCGTGTTGTGTGCTCTAGTGTAGTAGAGTGTAGTGTACCTGTAGTCTAGTGTAGTGTGTGTGTGTGAAGTAGTGTAGCTGTAGTTGTAGCGTAGTGTCGTGTAGTTGTAGTTGTAGCGTAGCGTAGTGTAGTGTAATTAGTGTAGTGTGTGTTGTGTAATGTAGTAGTAGCAGTAGCAGTAGCAGTAGCAGTAGCAGTAGCAGTAGTAATAGTAGTAGTAGTAGTAGCAGTAGCAGTAGTAATAGTAGTAGTAGTAGTAGTAGTACTAGTACTAGTACTAGTACTAGTACTAGTACTAGTACTAGCACTAGTACTAGTAGTTGTTGTTGTTGTTCTTGTTGTTGTTGTTGTTCTTGTTGTTGTTGTTGTTGTAGTTGTTGTTGTTGCTGTTGTTGTTGTTGTTGGTGGTGGTGTTGGTGTTGGTGTTGGTGTTGGTGTTGGTGTTGTTGTTGTCGTCGTTGTAGCTGTAGTAGTTGTTGTTGCAGTTGTAGTTCTAGTTCTAGTTCTAGTTGTTGTTGTTGTTGTCGTTGTTGTCGTTGTCGTTGTCGTTGTCGTTGTCGTTGTCGTTGTCGTTGTCGTTGTCGTTGTCGTTGTAGCTGTAGTAGTTGTTGTTGTAGTTGTAGTTCTAGTTCTTGTTGTTGTTGTTGTTGTTGTTGTTGGTGTTGGTGTTGTTGGTGTTGGTGTTGGTGTTGGTGTTGGTGTTGTTGTTGTCGTTGTAGCTGTAGTAGTTGTTGTTGTAGTTGTAGTTCTAGTTCTTGTTGTTGTTGTCGTCGTTGTAGCTGTAGTAGTTGTTGTTGTTGTTGTCGTAGTCGTCGTCGTCGTCGTCGTAGTTGCAGCAGCAGCAGCAGCAGGAGGAGGAGGAGTAGTAGTAGTTGTTGTTGTTGTTGTTGTTGCTGTTGTTGTACTAGTTGTAGTTGTAGTTGTCGTTGTCGTTGTCGTTGTAGCTGCAGTTGTAGTTCTAATGTAGTGTGCTGTAATTAGCATAGTGTAGCGTAATGTAGTTGCAGGCGTAGTTGTAATTGTAGTTGTAGTGTGGTGGTAGTGGTAGTTGTAGTTGTAGTTGTCTATCTATCTATCTGCAAGCTTGAAAACGAAGCTATTCTGCGAGACGAGACTTCCTCAGCTTTTGAACTTGACAACATCAAAAATGCAGCAATTCTGCGAGACTTCCTCAATTTTTGAACTTGCCAACGTCAAAAACGAAACAATTCTGCGAGACTTCCTCAATTTCTGAAGTTCGCAACATCAAAAACGAAGCAATTCTGCGAGACTTCCTTTAAAAATGGAAAGTTGAGTGCGGAGCTGACGGCCTCGTACCAATGCGTTTTGCGATTTTTCTACTCCACCTGTCTAAAGTACTGCGCCTGCCACGAAAAAGTGATGCCAGGTCATACGAAGTGCTGCACCTGTCGCGCAAAATCATCTTAGCAAACCTACAGATCTGATGCTCCAAAATGCAACCCCTCTCAATAAATCAGCGCCCTCACCTCCTAACATCTCTGATGACCATGTCTCTTGCACTGCGCCTGCCACGCGAAATCCATCTGTCCAGATCCTCTTCAAATGTCCCACGCCTGCCATCGTTTTTGAAACTGCTACAAAACCCTCACGTTTTGCTCACTTTTGACACGGTGCACAATCCCTTGCGCCTGCCACGCGAAACGACATCAGAACGTCAAAAAGTGGTCCGAACATGTGGCGCATTTCAGATTTTGACTTGGAAATGTGCTTCGCGCCACAACGGCGTGCACTTTTTCGACACCTCAACTTCCAAAAGTGCTCCGACGTTGGTGTGTTTTGTACGTTTTGACTTGGGAATGTGCTTCGGGCCACAACGGCGTGCACTTTTTCGACATCCCAGGTGTTTTTCGCTTTTTCACTTGCAAATGTGCTGCGCGCCACAGCTGCGTGCAACTTTTCATCTCTCATCTGACCACAGGGCTCCGCACCAGCCGCTTTAGCGAGCCTACTTTTCGACCCTCTGGAGCCACAAATCATTGGAAAAGAACACAGTGTTTCGCGACTTTGCTACCTTTTCGCGCACCTGCATCTTCTTTCCTCTGACTCTTTCTCTTCTCTGACCTTCTCTCTTCTGCTCTTCTCTTCTCTGACTCTTCCCACCTCTGCTTTTTCGTCTGTCCATACTGTCGTAAGTTTGACTTCTAAACTTCCTTGGATAACTCATCATAACTCATCATTATTGCAATATTGCAACATCTCATAACCATGTGGGTGAATCCCCCATCATGTTTCGACAAAGCCATTGGATGTACCGATTTCCATCACACCGGCAAGGTCCACAACATGCCACCAAAATAAGGGTCTGAAACAGCTATGATGACCATATATTGTTATATAAGCTGGTTGCAGTATGACTACAATATATGCTAGTTGTGTTATAATATGGTTGCAATATGATAGTACTATATTTAATTGTGGTATAAGATGTTTATATGTTTATAATATTGCTATATGATGATTATAGCAAATGTACAAGGACCTGTAGATCCACTAGAGACCATTAAAATCAAACCATTCCATCAGTACCCTGGGGTAAACATTCAAAAGGATGCGGAAAACCTATGACATGATGTCCGTTCAGACAATGATCTACATTCATAGTTTTTTGTCCACATCTATGTTAGTTCACCGGAAGGGTAAACATAGTGTTCAACAAAACATGGAGTTCAAAAGCAACCATTCACCAGCCGTCTCGCGGCCAGAGACACCATTTTGCCCTTCGTTTTGTAGTCATATGTGGCCATAAAGAGGCTATTGCTGGACCCTGCCATTGACGACTGCGGCTATTCGGAATCCTCTCAGAATCCAGACCCCTTGGGCACCGGACGCCCGGGCAAAGAGAGGCGTTGTGCCATCATTTGCCCCTGCAAGCAAAAAATTGAAGGTGTTGCCAGTCTCAACTTTGGGGAAACTTGAAACTAACAGGCTAACAGGTCAGGTTTTAGGGGTTTTGCCACAAAGATTGTGGGGACTAAAGATTGACGTATGTACCTTACTTGAAAACAAAGCCGACTTACCAAAGAGATGTGAACAGAATCAGTGAAACCCGGGGAGCATCAAAAGAAAAGATGAGAATATGTTATATATACATACACTACATATAATATATTATATTAGATAATATATGATAATAATTGATAATATTAGTTACTACTTACATCTACTTACTATGTAACGGGGACGATAAACTGGTGAACCGCTGTTCCCGGGAACATGCAACCATCACTTCATGTTGCAACTTCAAGGGAATCTACCATCGGAAAAAAAAAATGGTACAAAATGAAAACACCGCAGTTTGGCCAAAAGCGACAAGCTCCTAAAGCAAGGCTTCAAGGATTGGCAACGAAACGGGTTTTTCGAGAATCACGAAAAGAGGTATGTCGTGACAACTGGGCAACCCCACAGAGGAGTTGCGCATGGCGCGTGCGCCAAGCCAGAAGGGGATCACAAATCAAAGAAGGAACAGGAAGTGCCAAACCGTTGTGGCAACCTGGTACTCACTGGTTTCAATTTGTTCAGCCTGTCAGACCACCTCGGAAATCGCTAAGTCTGAGAAGGATCGAGCGATATGTTTTTCTCTGGGTCATCTCTGCTCATGAGCCAATCTAGGGCCGGAATGGCACATTGGAGCATATGGATATGATATAAAGCATGTGCATGGGACTTTGGATAATCTTCTTTCCGAAAATTGAAGAGGCAAAATGGTTTTCTGTTCACAAGCAGCAGCTATGAAACTGATAGCTAAAGGATGGGGCAAGCGGTTCTCATCAAGAAAATGGTAGTGAAGCCATGTAAATCCATGGCTGATCCCACTCGACCTGCTGATCCCATTACATCCCAAGCTGTGTCATCCTATTGAATGGTGAGGTCGCCAAAGAAAAAGACAGATAACAGTGGATAAATGCTTTACCATGCCATTAAATCCGACATGGGACATAGGACATGCTTCAAAATCACTAATATCATGATATATATATATGTAGATATAGATATAGATACAGATAAATATATATTATAGATATGTAGAGTGATATAGACATAGATATAGATATACGTAGATATAGATTCATATAGACTGTACCCTCAAGAATTTGTGATAAAACGATCTAAAATAGTCTAAAAGAACAAAAGACTTTGGACCAAACTGATGGAACATGTGGATAGCTTAGATAGCCATAGATCGCCTGGATAGCTTCACACTGAAATGACTAGCTTCGAAGCCTAAGCTCTCGGGATCGCCTCAGACGCTGGACTGAAGCCAAGAGACTTAGCAGAGAATAACTGACATGGAAAAAATGGGAAAAATCCCAAGGGAATCCAAGGGATTAGTAGTCTGAGAGTACTCTGGTCTTGGCAGTGTGAAGATCTCAGCAGTTTCTCCCTGATCAGCTAGAACCATTGGATGCCTTTTATGCTGCTGGAAGATTCGTCACTCTGACATCTCAAGGTGAAGTTTATGCCGACAAGGCTGCTTCAGAAGCATTGCAATTCAATGGTGCAACCATCGCCGTTGCAAACTCACCGTGCACGAATGCGCCATGTATGCAAAATTCCATTCAATGGCCGGAAGGACATTCTACAGCTCGTGCAGAAGCGGCCGAAGCTTCCAAAAGGCTGAATGCACAGTCGAAGACAGACAACAGCCGGAGACAGCAGCTGTTTCTCCCTTCAGCCGTGCATCCAGCTCTTTGTTCTTCCGCAGAAGCTCTCTGCTTTCCTCCATCTTGGGTTGAAAGCATGAAAGCCATGACTGCTGATTGCCAATCAGCAGTCATTGCTTTCATGCTTTCATGCTGTCATGCTTTCATGCTTTCAACCCACTGCACTCTTGACAGTTCAGAGCCCAGAATGAGATGCTCTTTCCCTGCCTTGAAAATAGTGGGAGATGTTGTGAGTCTATCCCGAAGCTGTTCCAACTCCTGATCCCAGATGATTCAAGTGCAGCGGCCCGCCTCACTGGCCTTCATCCCTGGTGCAGGATCGTCCATACTATCAACCTCATTAAGCTCTTCAGGCGCAGAGCGCCGTCTGCTTGCGATCTCCAAATTCTTGAACGCTGCGTTGCGCGTTTCTTTCCAGCGCCGTGCTTCTTGCCTTCTGATACACAAGATGCCACTAGCTCACAAGCGCTAGGTCTCTTTCATGCAGCATTGGTCTGTTAGCTGAGCCAATTACTGTCTAGCTGCTCAGCAGCCACTGCAGAAACCAAAATTGGGCGAAGAAGACCAGCATCCACGCTTCCAGCTGGCCATGTGCCCACCTCCTCTGACTATGGCAACCAGTCACCTCAAAGAACTAGTCAGCATGTATTCAATGTATTCGCACAGAGCCAGCTGCAAAATCCCGAAGAAATGTTTCACTATGGTCATGCAAAATTGAGTGCCAAAAGGCCTTGCAAGTGTGATGACCCAGCATCCCAAGTGAAGTAGGGGGATTACATTCAAATTACCAAACAAAATGATCGCAGCACCAAAAGTAATGGACCTGGCAGTTCAAACTTGCCAGACTAGCGGCTGAAAAGGTCGCTGAAAAGTATGTCCTGGGAGTTGCTTCCTATCACCTCCCAGCACCAAAAATTCAGGGACCAACCAACCCTCGAAACCACGAAGCTGGCCCAGAGTCACTTTTCCGTTCCAACATTTAGTAGCTAGATCGATATATAAACACGGAAATCGAATTGCCCAAGGCCAGCCCAGCCAGCAGAAGCCAAGAAGAATCAAACTGACGCAGAAACAAATATGCAGTTCACCAGGGATATCCCTTTGAAACTGACAGAACAATTGCACACAATTGTCGACATCAACAGCCACTACTAGTGGTAGTCAATCGCTGCAACTCCAGTTCTGGGAATTTGGACCAGTCTCCTGGGCTTAAAATGTCAACTTCAATAATTTCAATAGCTGTTTTTGGGGTGATATCCCTTCCACCTTTCTGAAAATGGTGTTGTCCCAGATTTTGTTGGAGAATCCCGTAGTCCGGTTGGTGAACACATCGACTGGGCAGCCCAACACAACATTTTTGGCAATCGCAATGAATCAAGAAACGTCATTTTTTGCAGGGATCTAGCTAAGACCCATATCATATATACATGTCATGTCAAGGAATGTTGCACGGTATTCCAATTCTTGGCAGCTGATGCTGTCGGCTTTCGGGGATTTGCTTTCTGATGCCCAGTGTGAATGCAATGCCCTTTTTGCAATTCAAATCGTCCATACAGAGAATCCAAACAACAGCACATCAAGAACCAAGAAATAGATTTGTGTGCATGCGTGAAATGAGGGCATCAATTGGGTTGCCTCTGAACTCTGGAAACATCAGCCACATTTTGAAGATTACCCTCTGGTAAACTGAGATAGTTATAGAAAATCACCACTTTCAACAGGTAAACCAAGTATAAATGGGCCATGTTCAATAGCTTGGTAGCTTTGTTTGTCCTTTTTTCAATCGCTGAGACGACAAGGTCTGGTGATCTTGACCATTTCCGAGGGCAGTGTGAGCACCACCCATGTAATCCCCTGGTGAATAGTAAAGTAGCTGAGATTTATGGATGTTCATCCCCTCCAAATATGGTATAATATTCACAACAGATTTGGAATCATACCTATAGGCCCTATAATTATATATATATATATTTATGTGTGTGTGTGTTTTCTTCTTCCAGAGGATTGGAAAGCAAAGAGGTCAGATTTTGTCAGATTCCTGTACACTTTTCTATTGCGCAATTCACGAATGCACGATTCAGAGGGCATGAGGCTACAAATCCACCGAACCAGCACACTCCAGAGAGTGACGCCGTGTAATGTCAACCGCGGATGAATGCTAAGCCCTGAGCAGGGCTTCTTACATTCTCTGGGGTTGACACTAGCCGCTTACTATGCACACAATCCATTCGTTCGCAGCAAGCTCTGTGGTGGCCCAATATGAAGATCCTGATGTCATCATTCTCTGCGGCGCGTTGCTGGAACCCACGCGCATGACCCCTGCAGGATAAAAATGCATCAAATATACCGTATAATACCCACAACGGTTGGTCATCTAAAGTAAAGGCAGCACGCTTCCCAGTTCTGTTTGCTTGTTGAGATCATATCTAAATATATGTAGATCTATCCACCCTGAAGTACATAGGCTGGTTATCGAACTTGGCCCTCCCTTCCAGTGCTAAACGCTCTCATTTCTTGACGCACCCAGTCGTAGGTGGGTCATGTCTATTTACTTGCATGATGTTGCATGATGTTGCAATATGATATGCCAAATCGGGCATTTTACAATGGCATACAATGACCATATTATACCCATTTACAAGCTTCCCTGCACCTTCAAGTACTCAGAAAAGTCTCCCTCTGACTCCGTTGCTGCGAGCACGAAGGTTTCATCAGGTTGGCGATAGGAATCGCCCACGACCAGGAAGAAAAATACGCGGAACGCGCGGAAAAAATCACCACGAAACAGAGACAAAGCCCGGCTTGGAAGTTGTTGTGACTCAAGACCAAAAATTGAAATGGATATAACTTTACAATACTTTATATAAGTGGAGGGTGGAAGTGCTGATAAGCAATTGTTGGGTATTAGATAATTTCCTTCCGAACATGGTGAAAGCCATGGAAGTTCCACTTCCTCCTGTTTCAACTGAGTAACTTGGGCACTCCGCGCAGAGGCGCGGGGGCACTCTTTTGGAGGGCTGTCCCCAAGCATTCCACGCTGTGGTGAGTTATGCACCAGCCAGCTGACCAAAAATCGACGACACCAACTGACCAAGTGCTGGTTACCCTCAATACTTTCCGGAGATTCTTTGGGAAAAATACCAACAACACATGGAATTTGAATGTGTCCATTTGCCGCAAACTTGCTCGATTTCATCGCAAACACTGCATTAAGAAATTGCATTTGGTATCCTGAAAGTGAAATGACTCATTTGACCAGCTTGGATAAACCACAATTCACCCAGGGTTAATCCATGAGTTGGACATATTCCTTGTGACCGTGACCTTCGACTGGTGCACCTTTCGCCATTCACCTCGTTGGAATGATCGCCATTCACTTCCTGACCTCAGAGATGCATAAAACGATCAACTAAGCACCACAAACGGATGTTACTATCTATAGGTTTGTAACTAATGCAGAACATCTGCATCTGTATATACACATATATATATATATATACATATATATATATATACATATATATATATATACATATATATATATATATATATATATATATATATATATATATATATATATATATATATATATATATATA
>Ga0126342_10004173_pt1 | contig 24451 bp, 23 predicted proteins | sample Cyp1metagenome_FD_92528 | JGI IMG/M metagenome (GOLD analysis project Ga0126342, IMG submission 92528) | Coral microbial communities from Lord Howe Island, Old Settlement Bay, Australia - Cyphastrea 1 metagenome | ecosystem: Host-associated > Invertebrates > Cnidaria > Coral ...
ATGGTCTTGAATGGTCTTGAATGGTCTTGAATGGTCTTGAATGGTCTTGAATGGTCTTGAATGGTCTTGAATGGTCTTGAATGGTCTTGAATGGTCTTGAATGGTCTTGAATGGTCTTGAATGTCATAGACACGCATGTTGAAAAGTCCGTGTCTCCGTGTGTGAAAGGTCCAACTCCTGCGTCTATGCCATCGCCTTGCGATGTGTCTTTCTGAACTCATCATCAAAGGCAACGATGCCCATTTCACAGTGTTTCAGCTTTTCAATTTGGTGTGCCATCCGGTCTGCCATGAGAGTCGGCCAGGTGCGATTGTAAATATCCTGAGTCGAATTTGTGAACTGTTTCTCTCTCGAAATTGGCCCCAAGAGATCAAGATCAACGAACCCCTTCCAACTGAACAAATTCCTGGGGTTTCCTTCTGCACAGCCGTGCACACCAGACAATGGATTGAACGGTTACTCAGCTTTACTCGGCTCTACAGAACGAGATTCGGTCTGAAAATAGAGCTTGTTGGTGTAACGTTCATCTCCAAGCTCCACTGGAGAGAAATACCTTTGCTGCATCAAGGCTCACTGCCACTGACACACAAAACAGCGTCGAAACTTGCATGGCAGCACTCCTATTACTTGAAAGGCCCATGAGGCATCGAGAAACAGCTTATCTGGTCTTCAACTGCTTGCTTTCATTGCATAGGCATTGATTGGCATTGATCACACTGAGAATGTAGAAAGATCTTTACAGCACGATGCAACACTAAGACACCCAGGAGAAAAGATCTTGTCACCGGCACAATGTCCAAACTTCTACGGACAGTGTACTGTCCAGCAGTACATTCTGTGTAAACAAATCAAAAACACTCACTGTCAGACTCTGAGTTTCTTTCAAATGAATTGTTCAACATGCAACAATAAAGCTACGAGTGTTTAGCTTCCTCGTCTTAAACACCTTCCCAGGTAATCATTTCCCCCTTTCTGTTTCAGGTGCATGATCTCATAGAGAAGAGGATCCTCGACGCCATCCCTGGGAATCTTCATCTCTACCCGCGCTCTTCACGGGCAGATTTCCTATTTCTATTCCTTGCCTGTAAATGCACCGAGCGGTGAGCAACTCATTGCAGCTGACATGCCAAACTGATATTATCCATGCCTTCAAAAGACTTGACGAACCATACTGGACACGTCCAAGGCTGGTTTCTACCGATCAAACCGAGATGCTGGCAGAAGAAGGCCAGTACAGTCACAAAGCTGTTGAGGGACACAGAAAGAGACAGCACGAGCTGAGAAAGAGACTGCACGAGCTGAGAAAGAGACAGCACGAGCTGCCCCGCCGTGACTACTCGAACAATGTTAAACATTGTCCTATATTATCTTTATTTTTTGCTACTTTCTTCTTTTGTCTGTTCTCATTGCCATCCAAGCCCTATCTCTGGACCCGTCGATGATAAGTTTATTTTCCGCTGGGATATATCAGTGAAGAGAAAAAACACCATGTCCATCTTCAACTTCCATTCAAAGGGGTGTTTGATATTCCTAGGGAAGATCCGCCCCAGTTTGATTATGTTTCATTGGCGCCCGCTTCAGCCGTCACGCGTCACGTTTTGTGCTCTCATTGCTCTCTTGGATTGTCTGTGATACAAAGCTGCTGAGCTCTGCTACCGAGGGATGTTCGAACCTCAGCTCCGGGTGCACACATCATCATCAGTGCAGCCTCATGAGATGTTTTTTTTACGTTCAAAGCGCTTCAATTACTTCTGTCAATGTTCGTCCCTTCACGTCCCTTCACGCCCTTCACGCCCCTTCACGCCCCTTCATGTGCACAGCTATTCGTAGCCTGATGACCTTGTCCTCATTTTGTCGCCAGGCAGAAAAGTCCTCTGGTCTGAGGATGTCTAAGTATCTCATATGAAATTGAAGTATGCAGCACAGGTCGTCCAGGAGAGTCTGTGTGTAGTGCGTTTTGCGTTCAGTCTGTTCAAATCTGTTCAATATATTCAATATATATTCAGTATCGTTCAGTGCCTCAGCACTGAGTCTTCCACAGCAACGTGGCCGGTAGCTTCACCCCGAAGCTGCTCTGCAGCTGATTGCGCAGCTGGGCTGCTGCCAAGCTATCCAAGCCCATCCTCAGAGCTACACGAGGTACGGAAGGGCACCAGGGGACACCAGGGGACACCAGGGGACACCAGGGGACAGCAGGGGACAGCAGGGGACAGCAGGGGACAGCAGGGCAAGGGAAGGGCAACGGGAGGGCACAATCAAAATCCGGCACCGAGCACCCAGCTCCGTAAGTGGCGTATCAACCTGAGGAGTTTCCTCTAAAGCTGTTCGAACTGCTCCAGAAATTACCTGCCAAGTGGATCTTCAATGATCTTCATTCCAATCTCTAGGTGTCTTTGGTTTCTGGCTGCAATACAATGAGAGGAAAACCAAGTAGCACCGGTTGCATCTGTTGCTGCGTTCTATGACACAGTTCTCCCGCCTTAGACACCTCCTCTAGTGGAATGGTGCTCGTGGTGCTCGCTGTCGTTGCTGTCGGTGCTGTCGGTGCCGCCGCGGCCACACTTGCTACGGGAGTCGCCGGAGCCGGAGGAACGCTGGGAGCCTGTCTGCAGTGTCTGCAGACTGGAAAATCTGGAAACAGCGATGTCGCGACTGGAAACTGGAAACGGACTGGAAAAAGAAACAGACAGAAGACACTTCTAGACACTTCTAAACTTCTAAACACTTCGTTCAGGTTTTGTCGAGATCAGCAGCTTGGTGCATCAAAGATATCACAAAGGCTCTTGGCTCCACGCCTGAGAGGAGATGAACTCTGCCATTTCCTCACAGGGGAATCTCAAGTACCTCAAACCACCTGCTGAATCCAAACCAATTCAACCTGCTCAACCTATTGCATGTCAGATGTGAATCCAGATTTGCAGACATGTCAGACAGTTTGTTGGCATGTCGTCTGCAGGGCAAGTTTCCACACAAGATTTGCAACGTGTGAATGGCGCTTAATGACTGCTTCATACATCCCAAGGAATGGCTTTTTGACTTGCATTCCGCTTGGACGAGTCTTCAAACTTTCATAAAATCTTTCGGTTCTCTTGCCCCGGCACACCTGCATGGTTGGGTAGTCAAACATCATTGTACCTTCCGCGTGCAACTACAGTAATTGATAGTAACTGAGAGTAACTGACAGCAACTGACAGCAACTGACAGCAACTGACAGGAACAACATGCTACAAACAGATGCCATATGATGACATGTGATGACATGCTGTCTAACTGCTGTCTCACATCCGTGATGGTTCCAAGACGACTCAAGACAGTTCAAGTTACTTCAAGTTACTTCAAGTTACTTCAAGTTACTTCAAGTTACTTCAAGTTACTTCAAGTTACAAGTTACTATCTATATCTATCTATGTCGTTAGATTTCAAGAGGTGCAAAGTGCTGTGGAGCACTGGGCAGGGCTAGAGACGTCTGCCGCTGCAACGTGTTGCGCAGTTGCACCGCCGCCAAGCTGTCAAGGCCTCTGGCCAGAGTTCGGCGCATCGAATTCAATGGACGTATACTAGACATACAACATGGCATACAACATATCTTGAACGAATATGATAGTTCGAATGTCATCAGATGTCATATCTTGTATGTCATCAAAGTATCAAATGTCATCAAATGACATACTATAATGACATACAATGACATTCAAATTGCTTAAATTCAAATATTTTGACGACATCTGATGACATCCTATGACATCGTTCAAGGTCATGGAGAATTCCAGATCATAAAGAATGTAAAAGTATACCAAAGGTTGCCAATATGGTCTACAGATGTCTACAGTGGTATACCAATATGGTCTACTTTGGATTTCTTTGGTGGGACATCAGGCTGAGCGAAAACCAATGGGATTCCACTGGGATTCCACTGGGGCCGATGCCGGACTCCGCCAAGGGCACATCCATGGCCGGAGCTTCCTGGACCAATTTCTCGATTCACACATTGGGCTACCGTGAACACGTACCGCATGGAGAAATTCAGTGAAATATGTCCACATGGGATGTGACTATGGACGTTGATATAATGCAAACAGACACCACAGCCAGTGTGATGACATGAGGTAAGAGGCGGTCTTGAATCTTCTTTTTCACATAATATGTAAAATGGAAAACATACATCATACTCTTATATTCGTTTTTGCAAAGTTCAAATTCTGACAAATTTTGATCTGAATTCGGTGTTGACAACTAAGGCAACTAAGGGATGCCCTCCTGCTCCACAACTGCAGCAACGACTTTGCGAAGCAGCTGCCTGGCAAATGATTCCACATTGGATTCCACATTGGATTCCAGATGATTTAACACGATGGCAGATCTGTCTACAAGGATGTGGTTTGTCAGTTTGCTGATCTAGTTCAGTTTTCTGCACTGCCAAGAAAATGTTGTGAAATGCTGCCAAGACAGTGGATTTTCTAAATCCTCGCTTCACCCCACCCATCCAAGCATCCCCAGTCCCCGGACTCCACTCTGCCTGGCTTCCGACACTGGTAGTTTTGACGCAGAGATGGGTCCAATTGCCACGGACCCCGCGGCGGTCACAGCTGGCTGGTTCGCTCTGAAGTTGGATCTCGGCGCCTCTGCACCCAAGATTTCAAGCCATTTCGGCCCATTTCGGCCCATGTCAGGTCGTTTGGGAATCGCTTTGAATTTCATGCAGCTTCAAACGTCCTTCTTTCCTCCTCTGCTCCCCAGCTCACAGTCGAAAGAAGAGTTGAAAAGATCAAAAAGAGTTGCATAAAATAAGCCAAAAACCAATTTCCTGCCTTTGATGGTAGGGGCTGAGCCTCGGCGTGGCACATGCAGACACCAAAAATCCTGTGTCATGCGCTCCACAAAGCAAGTGTGTGCGTGTGTAACGTGAGCAAGTGTGTGTGTGTGTGCGTGTGTGTGTGCGTGTGCGTGTGGGTGTGGGTGTGGGTATCTGTGTCTCTGTGTCTCTGTGTCTCTGTGTCTCTGTGTCTCTGTGTCTCTGTGTGTGTGTGTGTCAAGCTCGTCTGGCTGACTCAGACCAACTCAAACCGACTCAGCCCAGACACAAAACACAGGACACAACACAGTGCCAACACATGACTTATATCCTACACCAATGACTACACCCAACAACACCATCGACTCCACGGACTTCGATGCCACAACGGCGTTCTACGCACGCAATGCTGTCCTGTTGATGCATTTCAGTTTCTCTAAATTCTGGTTCCCCTAACAGCTTCCTATGGCTAGTGAATGGCACCATTTCAATCACTATCAATGTGACTTTCAACTTCTTTTGACACTTGAAATAAAATAATATACTGTAAGCATGTATCACAGTATATATACGAGTAGTACCCAGGCAAGCCGGGGGCGGAAGTTTCAAATTTGAAACGCTTATAGCCTACAGAGCGGAGCAAAGGCTGTGCCTATAGGTGACAGGCAAGCCTCCTGCGCTTCGTGGCAACAGGCTCTTGACTGATCAATCTGATGCCATGTATTTCGAATGTTGAATCCTTTCTCATTTCATCTGATCTCATCGCATCGCAGCTTCTCTTGGAAATTGCTCATTGCATCCCTCTGTCACCACAGTCTGTGTCATCCCATCTCATCTCAACTCATCTCATGTCTCCTGAGTTTTTTCACCTCATCTCATCTCATCTCATCTCATCCCATCTGATGTATTCTCTCCCCTTCTCAGCTCTTCTCAGCTGATCACAACTGTTCTCATCTCTCCTCATGTCACCTGAGCTTTTCTCATCTCTTCTCATCTCATCTCAGCTTTTCAAATTTTCACAGCTCTTCTCAACTCTTCTCAGCTCTCCGCAGCTCATGTAAGCTCATCTTATGTGTTCTCATCTCTTTTCTCCTCTTCTCACATCGTCTGAGCTCTTCTCACATCTACTCAGCTGATCTCAGCTCTTGTCAGCTTGTCTCACCTCATCTCAGCTCTTCTCAGCGCACTCTCAAATCATCTCACGTTTTCTCTGGCCCAAAATCTGCTCCAAAAACGGATCTTGGCGCCAAAGCAAGCAACCCCGACGCTTTCCACAGAGAAGATTTGACACAGAGAACCTTTTACACACAGAAGCTTTTACACAGAGAAGCCTTTACACAGAGAAGTTTCTACACACAGCAAGCTTTGACACAAAGAAGCTCCTACACAGAAAAGCTTTTACACAGAGAAGCTTTTACACATCGAAGCATTTACACAGCTTTACACACAGCGAGCCTTTACGCAGAGAAGCGTTTACACACAGAAAGCTTTACACAGCGAAGCTTTTACACACAGCAAGCTTTCACACAGAGAGCTTTTACAGAGAAGCTTTTACACACAGCAAACTTTTACACACAGAAGCTTTTACACAGCAAGCTTTTACACAGAGAAGCTTTTACACACAGCAAACTTTTACAGAGAGAAGCTTTTACACAGAGAAGCTTTGCACACAGACGCTTTTACACACAGCAAACTTTTACGCAGAGAAGCTTTTAAACAGAGAAGCTTTTGCACACAGAAGCTTTTACACACCGCAAGCTTTCACACAGAGAAGCCCTTTCACAGAGAAGCTTTTACACACAGAGGCTTTTACACAGAGAAGCTTTTACACACAGAAGCTTTTACACAGCAAACTTTCACACACAGCCAGCTTTTTCACAGAAAAGCTTTTGCATACAGCAAGCTTTTGCACAGAGAAGCCCTGACACAGAGAAGCATTTACACAGGGGAGCTCTTACAGAAGCCTTTACACACAGAAGCTTTCACACAAAGCCAGCCTTTACACAGCAAGCTTTTACACAGAGAAGCCCTTTCACAGAGAAGCATTTACACAGAGAAGCTTTTACACACAGCAAACTTTTACGCACAGAAGCTTCTACACACAGCCAGCTTTCACACTGTCACAGAGAAGCTTTTTCACAGAGAAGCATTTACACTGAGAAGCTTTTACAAGGATAAGATTTTACACACAGCAAGCTTTTAAACTGAGAAAATCTGCTGACAAATCACTATCGCAGCCTCTTTGCAGCCAGTCCAATACGATTTACGATGTCCAGCTGCAAAAGACAATAGGATTACGCACGCAGCCGCGGCGCCAAGCAACTTTCACCCAGTATACAATGCTATCTGCAGAGACTGAGCACAATAGAAGTACGTGCAACGTCAGAAATTGCAGCTCAAAAACCGGATCTCGCTCGACGCCAAAGCAAAAAAAACGATTTAGAAGCACTGCTTAAAAGGAATTTAAAAGGGAAATCACTAACGCCAAAAAAGAGAAATTCTGCTGACAAATCACTATCGCAGCCTTGATACAGCCATTCCAATACGCAGCCATTCCAATACTTGCACAACACAATAGGAAAAATGCATTTCGTGCGAGACTTCCTTTAAAAAGTGAAACTTCAAGATGTAAAACGAAGCTTTCATGAAAAACTTCCCTCAAAGAGTGTAAGTGGAAGATGTGAAAACGAATCTGTCGTGCGAGACTTCCTTCAAATCTGCAAGTCGAAGATTTGAAAACGAAGCTTTCGTGCGAGACATCCTTCTAAAAGTTAAAGTGGAAGATGTGAAAACGAAGCTTTCGTGCAAGACGTCCTTCCAAATCTGAAAGTTGAAGGTATGAAAACGAAGCTTTCTTTCGTGCCAGACGTCCCTCAAAAGGTGAAAATGGAAGATGTGAAAACGAAGCTTTCGTGCGAGACCTCCCTCAAATCTGCAAGGCGAAGATTTGAAAACGAAGCTTTCGTGAAAAACTTCCCTCAAAAAGTGTAAGTGGAAGATGTGAAAACAAAGCTTTCGTGCGAGACTTCCTTCAAAATCTGAAAGCCGAAGGTGTGAAAACGAAGCTTTTGTGCGAGACTTCGTCCAAAAAGTGAAAGTTCAAGATGTGAGAACAAAGCTTTCGCACGAGATTTTCGCCAAAAGTGCAAGTGAAAGTCCAAGATGTGAAAACGAAGCTTTCGCGCGAGATCTCCTTATAAGTCCTGTGAGATCTCTTGGCTGTTAGATCTCTGGGCTGTGAGATATGACATCCATTGCACATCCTTTGCCATCCGTAACACGGAAGTTAGACCTTCAAACTTCCTTTCATAAGAACTTCTTTCAGTAACTCTTTCGCTTTGTGCTGTTCTCTTGCTTCGCGCCGGCGCCTCAAGGACTACGTGGGCGTTGACGCCGCCGAAGCCAAAAGAGGAACCGCACGCCTTGGGCGCTCCAAAGGCTCCAGCCTCGAGGGAACCATTGTGCCTCAGCAACAGCGACGACAGCGGCGACACAGCATCGGGACCGTGAAAAGGTGGAAACATTGTCAAATTGCCGCAGCCCCACATAGGCTTCACATAGGCTGAAATCTTCTGAGCAATGCAATCCGATTTTCAAGTGACACATAGTGACGCATAGTGACGCATAGTGACACATAGTGACACAATGCAATGGGATGTGAAGAGGTGTGACAAGATGCAACAAGACCCGAATGGGAGCCACAGGAAAGGGCAAGTTATGCAAGTTGCAAGCTGCAATCTGATCGCAAGGAATCTATTAGGCTTTATTTATCCTTTCCATGTTTTTACCAATATTTTTTACCTGCCCTTAATAAACTTAAGATCTCTTATGACCTATTCCTGAGCCAAGTAGATCCTTGCTATCTAGAAATCAGAGCACACACGACAGTCTGATCATCTGATTTTTGACGGATCAAAACCCCACCTGAACTATGGATGGATGGTTTGGTGGTGGAATAGGCTATCGTATTTACTTTCAACATCTTTCAACCTGGGATTTGGAAGGACTGCTCCATAGCTCGTCGCTTACAAAATGCGCACCTCTGTAAGATATTTATGTACACATGATCTTGCATGATATGTTCAAATTTGTTGCATAGGTGCATACGTGTGCTGCAGGGAGTCTACCCGTATGTGCTGTTCAAAGCTGATCCTCTCGAACTTGTTGAATGCAACATCAGTTCTTTCTCTTTGCCTTACAGCCTCTGTATCCCACAGCTGGGTGTCGGAACAGAGCAAAAGACTCCCCACAAAATAGCATAGGCCTCGCATCAGAACAGTGGGGTGCATTTACTCTGCAAGAAGTCCAGATGTTTAAAAACTTAAAATGACTCTTCGAAAACTGAAGCGAGCTTGAAAGGAGCATCAACGAAACCACATTCCACAGCCCTTTGCAGTTCATGTCTGACTCAAGGTCCCGTTCAATCCAGTTTGATCCAATCCGATCCCGTCAACGTCTCTGGGGCCAACTGCACACGCCCAGCATCGATGTGAGGATTGAGGCCTTGAGCTTTGCCGTACGAAAAGAGTGTTATGACTGTTATGAGTAAGTGTTGAGTGCGTGAGGAGTCTGTGATGAATATTAAAAGATGTTAAAAGAAGAAAGCGAAAAAGTTTGAAGAGTGTGTTTTCCCCACCTGCCAGGTGAAGGTCGCTAGATTTTAACAAAGGTGTGCCTCGCTCCTTCACTCCTTCCCTCACTCCTTCCCTCTGTTCCTCCTCATCTCCTCTTCTCTACTTCTCTGCCAGCTCGTCGCCGAGCACGCCTGGACCCGAACACATGCCAGAAAGTATGTAAGATAGAATGTCAGAATATAAAATAATGTATATATATATTATATGTGTATTTATATATATATATATATACGTATGCCATATATACTTCCAGATAATATGTCAGAAACATCAGAAACTATGTAAGAGTAATGTGTCAGGCTGGGGATCACCCCAAGTAAGGTAAGTGGACTTCAAATCGACTTCAAAAGTGTGTGGCTGGAATTATCCTCGATTATCCCAGGAAAAAAAAATATGGTTTCCCCATCTTATGGCCTATCATTTGCTCATTGTAAGCTCGAGCCCTGTGTGAAGTGTGCTGCCAAAGGTATTTCGTTTCACGGCGTGTTTCGAAGGTGCACAGCATGGATGATCCTCGTCTGAGAGCCCTGCGATTGAAATGAATTTGGGGTGGAACGTGCTGGTCCTGGTGACGACTCGCATTTTCACGTCTTCCCCAAACCTACATAGACCTACTGAGATGAAGAGCATCTTGGATCACTTTCAATTTGGGCCATGCGCGTATGGATAACGACCTCAGCTTCATCAATTTGTTTTCAAACCTGTCAGAAACTGCATCTATTTGTCCAAGAGTCCGCACTTTTTCCTCCAAGTCTGGTGCATCGTGGTTAATCGGACCGTTGCCGGGCGAACCAAGAAAATTCTGCACTGCACCGGCCCAAAATCATTCGACATGTCTCTGCAGTTTGGCTCGGCGGCCGAGCTCGGTCTAGTCTAAGCGGTTGCTGCTCTATCACTTTCGCGCCAGGCAAAATCTCCAAAATGGAAAGCGCAGGCAATATCTGGCAATGAACGGCAACGACAACGAGCGCCAACGTCACTTCGGCGCGGGCTTCACTGGAGAGCCCCCCCCTGTGAGAGCTCGCGCTGCTGATCTTCTGGCCGTGAACTTGAAAGGCCGAGCTTAACATGCCACGCAAAACATTGCTAAGCCTTGCTGAAGCTGCATCTTTTGTCTCCGATGTTTTTAGATGTTTTTCGCAGTTTCAACTTATCAACTTACAACAACTTACAACACTCGAGCGCTCACATCTTCTTGAGTTCCAGAGGACCGCTGTCGGAGGATTTTTCTTGGTCCTCAGAACTCTAACAATCGTGCATGCCATTCCGGCACAAATTCGAGCTTGACAACATGTTTGGCTGAGCTCTTAAATTTCCTGAAGCAATGTAGATGTTGGCCCTGACCGAGGAACTTTGCGGTGTGTCGGATTTTGTGTGTGTGTGTGTGCGTTCTTAGTTTCAACTCTCCTAAGCCATAAGCCTCTAAACCACAGCAGCCAGGACAAAATTCATCTTCAGGAAGCTTTGCCGTGCAAGAGCTGAACTGGCCCAACACTCAAATCCAAGCCACGTACCTCGTCGCTTTGGATGCACCCTTTCTGCTTGCCGGAACACTCTCATATTCTCAGCTCTTACCACACCGGCCACTTGCACTTTAGACCAAGAAAGAAAGAATTGACTCAGTCTCCAGGTCCCTGGATTTCCGCTTGAACAAGTGGCAAGTTGCAACTGCGACCGATATGGAAAACGTCAGGCAGGGCACGGGTCCAAACCATTCGGCCTTTGTGGCCATTCGCATCCTCCAAGACGCCCATTGTCACCAAAACAGCCACAAAGAATGAAGGAAATTGCAAACAAATAGATGAGAAGTGATGAGAAATGCCACACGGCAAAAAAAAAAAACAGCAAATCAAACCTGTCTTACTAGAGCCTAATACCACCTCTTACCGCCTCTTGCCCGTCTTCGGATGGCTTGTCTTGGCAATTCAATGAAGCATGCTTTTGGAGTGGCAGGCAATCGACATAATTCCGTATTGAGGAGGTGACTTTGTCTACGGGGTCCACTTTAGGGGCAAGAGAACCCTTTCAAACCCACACAGGTGTGGATGCAGGCCAACACTTTAGCACTACCAGCTTGGAAAATGGACAGGTAATCTGATCTGAACTGCCTGACACACAAAGGACTGCTAGCAGTTTATGGTCAACAGTTTTCCACAATTTCTACACGTGCTTGGTGTTGGCATGCCTTTGTCTCGGGGTTCCGGTCTGTGAAGAACAATGAGTTGTCCATAGTTTCCTGCATTGACAAAACCTGCTACCTATCCCATACTATATCACGTTTTAAATGCCAAACCAAATGTGATCCAACCAAACAAAATTTGGACGAGTCGATGATGATCGAATCGACTGGAAGATAATATCAAAATACAAGCTGGCCCCGAGCTCTTTGGCAAAGTCGCACTCACCGCTGGCACTCTTTGAACAGCAGATAGCAATACTGGTAGTAGCATACTAAAGACATCAAAAGCTAAGGGCGGATGTTGAGGGACTTGTATTGGCAATATTCAGAACACCGGAACGGTTGGCGAACGTGAAAACACAATGACATCAATGGCATACAGATTCATACAGATTCTTGATTTTCTAGCGGGGGCGACTGCAGCTCGGACTTTCAAACAGCCATGAAAATGAAAGTAAGAACCAGTTTGCACAGTTTTTTGTGACTCACGTGAGTCAAGTGCACATGTTCCGTCCAATGCTGATTTGTGAGCACAACAAGAACCCTCAAAACAATCAAGGTTACTCCACACGGATCAAGTCGACAATGAACAAGCATTAACGCAACATTACTCCTTGAATAATTGCAGAATAATCATGGTCGGTTGGTGACGGAAAAGGCATGTTTAAGCCTGTGAAACTTGGTCAATTGAGCAACAGCGGGGCCTTGACAGGCAAGGCCAGGCATATCATGGCATCAACCCTGACTGTGCAAATCAGGATTTGGATGAGATTGGGTGGAACCAGCTGCTGATATATTTTGCCAAGATATGCACATCATAGGGGTATAGATTTATATTTTATGTGTATATAACATTATCAAAGTACGTTTCACTTTGTTATGTTAAGTTGCATCAACTGAATCATAATGTATTATATGAATTTTATGTTAGTTATATGTGTTTTATAGTGATAATTGGGGTGATATAACGAATATTAATCATGTAAAGCGGTAACCTACAGTGCAACGGGTCAGCATTGACATCTCAGGTCGGACCCCTGAATTTGGGAACTGCTCGCAGAAAACCCTTGGAGTTCATCCAGATGCTTGGCAGACAAAGGAAATTCATTGGCATAATATAGGGATGGGTCGAAACCTATTTCACCGGAAAAAACGTGGGCGGCGCAAAAAAAAGAAACGACGGTAGATGGCGCGGCCTGACTGTAAATTCGTTCTTTTTGCTAGATGGGCACGGCCCCGGATATCATTGCTATTTTTGGTAAATAGCGGTTGCTTTCATATTCATGTGGTTTTCTGTGATTTTCCCAACTCTTGTTCCACAAACTTTACACGAGGGCTACTGCAGGTGGACCTGTCACCCCAAATTCAATGCAGCCATATTCAAAGCCCTGTGGGGCCTCTTGCTCATTAGGCATATTTAACGCAAGATCACACGCACACACTTGAACATTCAGCAGAATATTTTGCCCTCAACCATTTCTAGTTACAACTGCTGAAGTTCGGATTTGCTCCATCCAAGGCGCGCTTGGCAAGTTACTTAGAAAGCCAAAGACCAATAATTCAAAAGCGCAGTCACTGTATTCAAGTCTTGCTTCAACGATCTGATTCAGACTGCGGCAACTGTGCAGCACCTGGGACCTAAAACAACCTGAGGAGAACAGCCTGGACAACAGTTTTACAATGCAGGTACAGGTGAATGATCAGTTCACCCTTCTCCCATCATACCATAGCTTCCATCATCAAAGGAAGTTTCATGGAGGAAACTCCGAGTTACGGACTTTCACATTCTCACTAGCCCAACGATCATTGTATCCAGTTGGCACCTGCGTTAAGAGATCATGAAGTCACATTCTCACTAGCCCAGAGATCATTGTGTCCAGTGGGCACCTGCGTTAAGAGATCATGAAGTCACATTCTCACTAGCCCAGAGATCATTGTGTCCAGTGGGCACCTGCATTAAGAGATCATGAAGTCACATTCTCACTAGCCCAGAGATCATTGTGTCCAGTGGGCACCTGCATTAAGAGATCATGATGTCACATTCTCACTGGCCCAGAGATCATTGTGTCCAGTTGGCACCTGCGTTAAGAAATCATGAAGTCACATTCTCACTGGCCCAGAGGTCATTGTGTCCAGTTGGCATGTGCCTTACAAGATCATGAAATCACATTCTCACAAGCCCAAAGATCATTATGTGCAGTTGGCACGTGCCTTAAGCCAGGGATCATGATGTCACATTCTCACTAGCCCAGAGGCACTTGCGTTAAGAGATCACTAGGGGTAGAGGTAGAGTAGAACTTAGGCAGAGCAAAGATTATAGTAGAGAAGACTAGTCTAGTAGACAAGACTAGAGCATAGCAGAGTAGCGTAGAGAAGAGCAGGGCAGAGTAGAGCAGAGTCTAGCAGAGTAGAGTAGAGCAGAAGTAGAAATAGAGCAGCGTAAAGCTCCGTAGAGAAGACTAGAGAGGAGAAGAGTAGAGTAGAGAAGAGTAGGGTATATGTTCTTCAGTATTGTCTTGCGATTCTGATTGTGTTTTGCAAGTCATTCTTGGCAGATGGGACTTGCACGAAACATTATCTTTTTTTCGGGTAAACGGATGTTTCACTGCGGAGAAAAGTAAACTCGCGCGCGCGACGGTCTTAGACGTCGTCGCTTTAGCGTGGAATCATTCTGGACCTGTGCGTGCAATGTAACTCAGGGTTCCAGGTGACTTTTTCTCTTCTTTGTTGATGCTGTGCTATTGTGTTTTGCATGTGTTGACACAGTTTGTGCATTGGAACTGGTGCATCAAAGCGATCTGTTCTACAGTAGTGTGTTGCAAATCTATTGTGTTGTGCAAGTCAGTCTGTGCAGATAGCAGTGGAATGGCTGCGCCAAGGCTGCTCCAGTGGCACTTGTTCTTCAGTAGAGCCTTGCCATTTTGATTGTGTTTTGCAAGTCCCTGTTGTCAATCGTACTGTAGTGGCTGCTTGAAAGTTGTGAATGTGGCTTTGGCAGCAGATTTTTTTCATGTTGGTGCTGATGATTGTCCTCTTAAAATTCCATGTAAAAAGTGTTTCAAGATCGTCCTTTTTCCGCGTGGGCGTTGAAAATCCGGTTTTGGAGCTGCAATTTATGTAGCCGCTGTGCGAAATTCTATTGTGTTTTGCAACTCGGTCTTTGCAGATCGCAGTGGAATGGCTGCGTCAAGCTATTGTGTTTTGCAGCTGTGCTCCATATGGGCAGCTCTCTGAAGGGCTGGGGCACTCATCTGTCTGAAAGTCTGGGAGTAGCCGTCAACACCTTGCCTCCCAATTGGGATGGCATTGAAGGAGATGGTGCGGCCGCTGCTTCCTGTCTGGCCTTCTCTGCAGAGTCCACGAACTGCTGCGACAGTTTGAAGCGCTTCCTGGCATCGAGGAACTTCCGCGAAGAGGCCCAAATAGGTTGCCTATCCTGGTGCAACAGGCGTTCAGCTTCGGCCAACCCATGTGCTTTGGCCTTGTTCACGTCATCTTGTGGGATCGCCCCCCGCGAGAGCTGGTCTGTCAGCGCTGAAGCAGCTCTATACTCCGCTGAGGAGTAATGGAGCACCATCTGTCCCACATCTGGCTAGTCCCCCTTGTTCTGCCAATCACTTAAGGGTTCTTCCGGCCGGCTCTCCACAAGCTCGGCCAAAGTGGGTGCCATTCTCCTCCAGGAGTATGTTGTGACCTCCTCTGGGTTGTGCAAGAGGACCGCCATCTCGTTCTGCATGGATTCCTGAACCTCCAGGACTCGTCAGAAAAACACAGGCCAGACACACGCTGCTGGCTGGGGCAAGTGTCCGGTGGGCTTCGAGGACCTCCTTCGCCCAAAAGAGCCCACCAGAGAAACAAGCTATTGTGTTTCTGTTTGCCTTTCTGGCATCGACTGTGCAGGAAGGCCGCCGTCAATCTCCTTGGCTCCGATCGAATGATGTGGGTGTAGCGCAAGCACCCGAAAGCCATCATCCAAGAGGCCAGCAGCACCGTCCAGCGTTCATCTCCGACAGAGTGGAGCTCGACAATTCTGTCCTCCAGGGCTTTGATGAGTGGAGGCTCCAGTCGCCCTGGGCGTGACCGGCACCTGCAGGTTGCTTAAGTCCATCTCCTGGCTGGCATTTTGGTTCATCCACTTCAGAGCTTGAAGGGCTCGTGCCGGCGCATTCTTCACACCCTTGGAATTGCCCTCCACCGCCCGAACTCCTGCAGCTGCCCTGGCCTGCAGCCAATCATCAGCCACATGATGGCCTGCCAGACCCACCACCTGATCGTAGTCGAGGTAGGCGTAGGCAAAGTCGTTGTCGTCCTGCAGACCCTCCGCCTTGCGTCATTGGGCAGCTCGCTGCGCTGCAATCTGACGAAGGGAGTCAGCTGCATTCCAACCTTGTGCAAGGTCACCCCCTGACGAGGAGGAAGATGCTGCCTGTGCCGCATAGTAGCCTTTCCCACCTGATGCCATGGCAGCGCACCTGATGCCATGGAGAGCGAAAAGATGCTGCGGAATTGGGGGAGACGTCACTGCCCTCGCACTATCATAAATCTACCAGCGTCTTCCGACGCACCCCACACTGCACACGGCTGTGCCTCCATGGAAAGCCCACACAGCATGCCCAGCAGACTCGTCTCGTAGGATCGCCAGATCTACGCTCTGGGAAACTGCCCCAGGCTCCCATCCCCAGCTCCCCAGCGTCGCCCGCTGCACAACGGAGTTGGAGGCCATATATGTCTTGGGGCACCAGGTCCTTGGCAGTCGTAGTACTCCTGCAGGCCGCCAGAAGAAGGAGGTCCATCTTCTCCTGATGCTCATAGTAGTAGGTCCAAGCGTCCACAGGCTGCACATCGGGTGGAATGATGACGCCGCGGCTGCTCCACAGCCCCAACCAGGGAACTTGAAACAATCGCTCTTGCAGCAAGGCATCTTGACCAAAGGAGGGAACAGTTCAGATTCGCTGGTTGTAGGGATGACAAAGAGGGAGTGCCTAATCTCAAGCGCGTGCATCCAACACGTGTATGCAGCCAATTCGTGGCCCTCCCTTGCCAGCCTCTCCACATGCTGCTTGAACTCCAGGAACGCTGCTGCGTGGAGGATGTTGGCGTCAATGGCCGCAGGGATGTCGATCCCAGGGAGCTTACGCAGCATACGAGGTCACCCCTCGCGGCACACCAGGTCACCCCTCACCCCTTCCTAGACCTAGAAAGAAAAGCAATGAATGCTATTTTGGTTCAACTCCAACTTGAGCCAAAATGATAGCATTCACTAGCTCACTTAAAGATGATACATGCACACCCAAAGCCTGCCAAGCTCAATGCATGAATATCTATATATATATATACATGTGTATATATGTATATATATATATACATGTATATATCATTCCATTAGCCGTGCAATACCTAGGGACCCAAGGTTATCAAATTCTAATAGTCATATGGAAGTAGAACGAACAGAATGTGGATTTTATTGTGGTTTCCTACTATGTGCAGGCCCATTAAACCATCGCTTTATCAACATGTGCCATGTTTTTGCATTTATAAAGAGGATATGCCTCCCTGGGAGTGAAATCTCAAAAAAAACAGAACCCACCGTCACCGACCCCCCCGACTTTTTTTTTAACGAGCCTTGCGAAGGTAAATTTTCTGGGAAATAACATGTGGATTCAACATGTAGAAAGCCTCCTTCCAAAAAGTCGGATTGAATATGATGCAAATATATTGAAATGATGCAATATGATCCAGTCTTAACAGGTCGGGCATAAATGAGCATACAACACCAGCGTAAATACCGACATAAATGATGTAAATGTGAGGTTGCGAAGCGCAGTCAGGTGATGACAAGTGCCATTTGTGCATTCACTTTCTGCCACCTCCGCTTTGCCTTCGCACCGTGTGAGGTCTGCCCCCTCCGAGGCAGCCTTCGGGCGAATTGACAATGACACTGGACAGCGGCGTGGCCACTCTTCGAAGCGCTGGCCGTGCTGGCCGTGGGGTGAACTATACCTGGAACATCCTGGAACTATGTGTGAAATATGTGATATATGTAGAACAAGATAGAACAAGAATGAAGAGCTATCCTCAATACTGCAGAATCCAAAATGATATGTATTCAATTCCAAAAGGACTTCAGACATGAAAATGTTTGAAGATGTTCGAAGAAATCTTCAGAGAACTTCAGAGCTTCGAAAGTTGGAGTATACATTCATTTGCACAGGCTCTATGGCCTGTGCCAGGCTTCCTAGAAATTTGGACGGCTCAGTACGGCTCGGCAGTACTGGGTGAGTAAGACTCGGTGCCAAAGTTTTTGTTCGCCTTCAGTGAAGTCACACGGTCCGAGTCCATGGTCCACAGAGTCCGGATGATTCTCGACAACTCAAAACATCTCGAAACCGCAAACTGTTGCGGAAAAATGGATGAAAATTTAAGCAAATTGCTGGTATTTCACTCATTCCACAAGCGTGAAGGCTGTGAATCTGAGGTGGACAATGCAGGATGAATAAAGATTCAGAAACAATAGATCTTGTTCATTCTGTACATTGTACATCTTTGGATCGAAACAAGGTCGACAAACCTGAACTAGAATCATAAAGAATCATGAAGCAGCAAAAAAAACGCGACTTCCGTCTCAAATACAGTTTGAATGGCATCTCAAAATATGCATGGGACAACAGTGGCAACACTGACGTGATGATCTCCCGCCTCATGACAGTGGTAAAAACACCCTTTCCATTCCTTCGTTGAAATGACTTAGAGCCAAATGCTCTGACGAGCGCTCAAACTTGTCCGCAAGCGGTTTGTGGCGGCAGAGAGCTCTTCGGCTTCTCCTGGTAGCTTAAAATAGCTTCAAGGAAGAAGCCGATCAAAGTGACAGAAAGGCATCGAGGCACAAATAATTATCGCAACATCTTATCACTTCAAGGACAGCTGCTCGTGCAAGAACAGCAATGAGGACAACGGTGACTGTGACCAGAATAAGAACGACAAACCAATCAGCGGAAATAACAACTAACAACACCCCTTGCATCGCTGCTGTGCCCGCCGCAAACTACAGGAAACATAAAATAGATTAAATCGCAAGTAGCAATCAGCAGCAATATAATAGAAGGACCAATCACGATGACCGCAAAAATGATAAAAACAAGCATGATAAGGATCACGACAAAGACTGAAGGCTATTAGTACTCATCACCACCACCACCACCACTACCGTCGCCACCACCACCACCACCGCAACCACCCCAATCACCCCAACCACCCCAACCACTGCAACCACTGCGACTGCTGGCACTATAAGTGCACACTGAGATTTCAGAGGTCGTTGGAAAATTGCAACTGCAGGAGGAATTGTGGAGACAGCCCCAGTCTACACCTGTAGCTACACTAAACTCTCTGGTGGAAGGGCCAGGATTAGTATGAAAATATGCAATGATCAAAAGTGGAGACTGGAGACAAAGTGCCTTTGGCTCAGCTGATACAAGTTGTGACTTTTTGCACAAATGACAGCTCGAGGTACGCAGTCCTTCGGTCATTGCCTGACGAATAAGGCCCAACATTCCTGAGAAGCTCATCTTCCGAAAGACCTGCACAGAGGAAACCCCTTGGGCCAGATAAGGTTGTAGTCACACGGTGTAGCTATGTGTAGCAGAGGTGGTCTGAGAGAGCACAGCTTCGTGGATGCATCAAATATATCATGATATATCATCAATCATTTTGGGGTAAGACATGGGCCAGTCGGCATATGCTGAGAAGGGAAGCTCATTGAAGCTCTTGAAAAGACCTGACCTGAAACTCTGCTCTGCAGGGAAAGTTTAAAAAATGAGATGCGGATTCAGCAGCCCCCAGAGAACAAGAGTTAAGTAGGCAAGTACTTCTGATCGCCGTGCACCAAATTTTGCTAGCTGTTACAAGGACTTCAATACCAAATCTGGTCACGTTTCAAATTCCAGGTGGCAGTGGTAGCAGCGAGGCACTGCACCCACTTGCAGCACCAGTGGCACCCGAGACACCCGTGGTGAAACTCCTACGGAAATGACCTTCCTGCAGTATTCCTGCTGGAGTTTCCAGCAGCTTTTAATTTTTGTATGGTTTTGCATGGTTTTGCATGGCAAGCCGTCCATCCAATACAGATACTACAGTATACTGCAGTTTTGAAAAGTTACCTGGGCGCCATTGAGTTAAGATCATCAAATCCTACGCTTCAGCAATGCGACAAGGCATGTCCAGTTTACCAAACGCTATCGCTGCTATCCCTTCCAAGGTGAGGCTTGATTTCTAAATCGAGCTATGTTTTGCATCCTTTGCCGCTGTAAGAATCAAGAATCTCGATGTCTTGACATGACTAATCTTGACTGACTCTGGCTCATACACATTACGTCGTAACGTCAAGAACATTCAAAGACTTCATCTTTGTCATGCTCCGCTGAAGCTCCCATGCCTTGTGAAGCTTCCGCCTCAGCTGTTAAAAGTGGAGTATTGTCACAGGTTGTCACAGGTTGCCCCAAGATCTCTCGTTTCGTTTTGAGCGTTTCTGGAAAGCTGCCCATGAACCGATTGACAAGATGAATTCAAAATAGACTAGTATAACAGAAGACGGAAAGGATGTAGTCGAGTGATCAAACTTCATATTTGCGCAAACGTTGGCTGCCCTGTTAAATCCGTTAATTATTTAGGTTCCATTCCCTGAAGTCCTTGTTTACCATTGTGGTGCGCGTTGGATTTGAAATTATTCGAGGCCGCCGAAGCCGCCTTTCTTGTGCTAAAAGTGCTACAATCCGGGTCAAACTTGACCGAGTTTGAAATTGCTCCAAGCAGCTGCAGTGTGTTTGAGATGGCTATCGGTTCTTCTGAGCTTTGCCCTGCTAGTTGAAGGATGTCCTCTGCTTCCTGCGGTCAGCTTAGAGGTTGGGCAAAGGTCACACCAATCCAGGAAATTCCAACACATTCCAACACCATATTAGACCATATTCATGGAGATGGTTTACACATGTTTACTGTTTTCACATTTTCTTGATCCTTATTGCAAGCTGAAGTGAGATGCATTTTGTCCTCAAGGAAGCCTCTCTCTTCTGCACGCGTCTGCAAGTGAGGTAGAAGCAAGGAAAGCCTGGACAGACTCTGGAGAGACTCTGGACTGGCAAAGAGACGCAAAGAGACGCAAGGGGAAACAGACTGGCAATAGTCTTCTACCTGACTCGGAGTCTTCTCTGGTTTCACACTCGGAAGATCCTCGTGAGCATTTGGGCTTCATTGAAGTTTTCTGCTCCTTTTGGCTTTGATTGCTGACACCAAGCAGCAGTTGACCCTGCGAGAGCAACTTCACCGCCTGATGCGAAATGGTGAGGTGGGGAGCGCACAAAGTGACAACACAAAGTGACAATAATTGGCTCCCTGAAAAAGTCCACGTAGCAGAGACATGCAGAGACTACCAAAACCGAGAGTTCGCCAGTTCACCTGTCGAATCTATCTTTCAGCTACATTGTAGATCTTTTTGTAACAAGTTGTCCAGATCCAGTTGTGCAAATACATATCATGCACATATAATATATGCACATCATGTATTGAACGGAGCACGGCACGGCCCCGCTTTGAAAGCCGTGCCATGCCGTGCCATGCCATGCCGTGCCATGCCATGGCGTGCCATGACCGCCATACCCCTAGGCCCTAGGCATCCCACCTGACGCTGGCTTTTATCGAGGCCAGCTGGACGGTCTGAATGATCGAGGTGGCAATATCGACATTCGCTTCCACTTTGGCATCGTTCGCGAGCAAAGAATAAGCATGGGCGATGACCTGAAACCATCCGACATCGCCATCACAGCCAGGCAATAGAGACGAATAGAGACGAATAGAGACCGGGGGCAAAATCAATCTAGGTGAATCTAGTCTGAGCCTAGTCTGAGTCTATTCTGAGTCTATTTCTGAAGGCCCTGAACTTGTTTCAACTATCACATCTGGCATCCTTAGAGGGGCATCCGAAATGGCAGCTGCGTGGTGTTTCAGCCAGTTCACTCTAGATGGCAAGCAAGGGTTTCAGTGTTAACAACTTATAAGATTCAGACCTTCAGAGGCTTCAATACGAGACAGAACCACAAAGGATGCCGCTAGTTGAAGCAGTCCCGCAAAATTGCCAAGATGTTTTCTCACGGCGTTACTTTGTTCATTTTGGCCAATGCATCAAGGCCATGCATGACAATGACAATGTGTGACAAGTTGCAGAGCTCCGGGTGCCCGAGGCTACCCTCCGTTGGTTGCCAGTTGTGGGACAAACTGGACTCGGAGGCATCTTCGCCCGGAGAGGTTGAGACCGTGGCGGGGTCAACCTTGCATGGAGTGTCCTGTGTGGCATCGTGGCAGGATCGCACCCGGCCCGGTCCTCTCTGAACTCGACATTGTAATGTTACCTTGTAAAGTTACCTTGAAATGCCTTCCAGAGATAGGAGAGATCTACAAAGATAACGCGTCAAAATCATTCAACACCTCAGATACTAACGGCTCAGCAGGAAGACTTCCGCACGATTCAAGTCGCATCACACGAACATCTCTCAAAGTCTACACATGTCTGCACCCATTGACTAAGAAAATCACATATCATAAAATCACTATTTTGTCTGGTATCCATCGATATCCCCTCAAGCATGTCCCATCCAATCATGTTGTTTTCTCCTGCGGCAAGGGCACATCCTCTGGAGGCTCAACGGAAAGCCGCAATCCCGGTGGTAGGCTGATGTAGGCAGGTTCTGACACTCCCCTTGCAACCATCATCTCGCTGATTCAAGGGGCAGAGTGTGAGCCCCTCAACAGCTGCAGACAGCTTCGCATCACAAAGTGCAGACTGAGCAAACCGAGCAACCCACCAAGTCCAAGCAACACAATCGACACACAATCGACACACCATCAACACACAATCTCAATTCCATCGAAGAATCCGCACCACTGCCAAAGAATGAATGGAATGAACATGAATGAACAATAGGAAAAAGCTGCCCGATCGATTCAGCCACACGACAGCAGAATGGGGAGCAATTCTCCAATCACATTCAGTCAAGCAACCCATAACTTCAAACATCCGCAAGCCATGCCGGGGGCAACCCAGCCATGCAACCCAGGCAGGGCAACTCCTGTATGAAGAAGAGGATCTTCAGCAAGGTCGTCATCCCTGCGACTCCTTCACCTCAGTGTTAGCTGCAAAGGTTCCGAAAGGCGCAAGAAATCCTTCAAGAGCTCATCGAAAACCCAGTAACACGAAATGATTCACCAAGCGAAGGAAACATTTCACGTGGCTGGGAATGGCGACACTTTCACAGCTAAGCAAAACACATGGACAATAGCTGACATGCTGCTCCATGCTGCTCCATGCTGCTCCCATTCTTTCCCCGGATCTGGGTTTGTGGCCATGTCCTTTGTTGCACTTTCCCGACATCAGCAGGAATGGATCTGCTTCGAAGCCGCATCACAAATTTTGACTGACTCCAGCTTGAATTGTTGCAGGCTTTCATTGCACCCCTGTAGATTCTGCAGGGCATCCCTGAATGCACACCAATGTTAAAGGAATACTCAACCTCCTGCCAAACTGCAATTACAGGCAACCACACAAAAACTTAGGAACTCAGAAAGTAAACAGAGATTGAAAAAAAAACTTGAAGAAACTCACCACAACGATCCGACGAGTCCTTGTCGTTGATGCACTTTCTCAATGGCTCCCATCCTCGGGGCATCGGCACGCAGATGGACTCGCAGAATCTCACACTTCCACCGTACTTCCACCCTTGGATTCAGCGTTTTCTAATGGGATTCGCTTAAAGTCATGTGAAATCACAATCGTAAGCAAGCTTGTCAGGCGAAACTAAGCGAAATAGCGACTACCGCCGAGACATGGGTTTCAGTTCTCACTTTGTCTGCTAGCTCTGAGAACGGCACTCGATGGGATCACCAAGTAGAGATCCATTTGCCTGACGTCCACAAGTTGACTATGGAATTTCTGGACACAGAACCATGCATAAAAAGGTTTGGCAAATCTGGTTCTGTTTCTATTGTTTCATGCTTTTTTCTATGTCCTTTTCCTCATCTCGCCTGGCATTCAGACGCTGCCTCAGATCGAGCGTTTACAGCTTGGTCCTCTCTTGGCTCTGGCCGTGGAGCCATGAGACCGACAATTCCCAGATATCACACTGCATCACACTGCTCAACACCTTGTTCCATCTCGTTCCATCTTGTTCCATCTCTATCACAACATAAATCCGAACAAAACCAGGCATATCCTTATGGGATTTTTCTCTATTCTCTCTGCACTTTTAAGATCAAACCTTAATGACATGGTGCCCAGCCATCCCGGGTAGATTTTTTTGAAAATGCAAGACAGAAAGGGCCTTGAGGAAGGCTCCTGGCTGGATTTGTTGGCTCTGGACCGCATGGACTCTTTAAATTTGCCCTCTCTTGCTGTCTTTTGTCTGAGCAATGCCTGAGCTATCTCTACCTCTTTGAGCGACCTTTTTTTTGCAACTACCTCTTCTCTGAGCTACGAGTACTCTGTCTGCCAGTCCAACATTTCTCTGCAAGGGAAATTGGGTGGGTCCGTCTTTTCCATGCTATTTGCAGTATTTTGGAGCTGGAACCTTCCCTTTTGCATGCTATATACAGCATTTTAGAGCTGGAGTCCTCCGTTTTGCATCGTGTTTGCAAGTTGGTTGTTGGTCGTTTGCTGTTTGGTGTTGTTATTCTTGTTGCAGGAGTTGTAGTTGTAGTTGTAGTAGTAGTAGTTGTTGTTGTTGTTGCTGCTGCTGTTGTTGTTGCTGCTGCTGCGGTGGCGGTGGTGGTGTTTGGTGTTTGGTGGTGGTGGTGGTGGTGGTGGTG
>Ga0126342_10004174_pt1 | contig 24450 bp, 23 predicted proteins | sample Cyp1metagenome_FD_92528 | JGI IMG/M metagenome (GOLD analysis project Ga0126342, IMG submission 92528) | Coral microbial communities from Lord Howe Island, Old Settlement Bay, Australia - Cyphastrea 1 metagenome | ecosystem: Host-associated > Invertebrates > Cnidaria > Coral ...
ATATATATATATCATATAACCAATAGTGTTTTTTGTTGTCTGAAAGTGGGGGACCAGCAAAGCATGGGGTCCCAAGCTTTTGGTTCTAAACCATGTGATGCAATGGGCCATGGGCATCGGGAACAAGTTGGGATTTTCACCAAAAACTTGGGAGCTAAAGCTACAAAAACCAGCAAAATGTGATTTGTTTAAGCTGCAAAACGTGGCAGGTAGGCCAACAACCAATATGGATTCAACAATGATTCAACATATTTTAAGCAGCAGGAGATAGGATTTTTGCGCAATGCTGATTTTGCCCTTCCAGAACTCTCAAATTTGGTCAAACCTGGAGAGTTACTTTTCCGAAAATGTAAATCCTGAAACGAAACAACCAACGGGGATGTTCATGGGTGATGTTTGTGACTTTGGTCCATCCAACTTGCGTTTTAGAGGCCATGGATGGCCATGGCTCGTTGGGAAGTCCCGAACCTGCAATTCTCTGGACAGGACAAATCCAGATGAGTACTGGCCAGCCATCCCCCGTTGTACTTACCTGTGCATGCGAGTTTGAAAACTACATTGTTAAACTCCTTGTTGAGTTCCCTGCAACAGAAAAACACAAGAACTGGCAAAGTGTCGAATCCTATTCCTCTGTTTATGGCGGCAAAATCACCCATGATCCAATCACTATGGTGTTCTATTGTTTTTTTCTGGTTATGAGTTATACCGAGTTATACCCCTATATATTTTGTGGTGCCAGTTCCCACCCAAGCTGAGCGACCCAGTCACCTGTTGCCGTTGATCCACGAACATCGAAAGGGTTGAGGCGAAGAGGTCTCGTTCCTGAAACAAAAACGCAGACGTCGTGACGTTAAACTGGTATACGTTTTCAGAAAAAAATGGTATATTAAAATGGATATTCTATTAAACCAAATTTAAAACGTTAACCAGTTATAATACACCGAAAAATTGGTTTCAGAAATCTCATGTTGTAGAAAATAAACCGTGAATATGAAAACTAGTAGTTAAAATCTATAAAAATGTGATCAACCCCAAAATCACCCTTCCCGGGGACCAATATCCTTCTTGGTCTTTGGGGCCCCACTTTGAGTCACCAGGATCATATCTGAAAATCCCCAAACTCCGCAGCGGAACTTCGTTTCGCTGTGCTTCTGCAGGGTACTTCCCGTCTGAAAACTGCAGAACTTGCACTGCTGATCGCAGCGCAAGTATCGGGGGAGCTCCAAGGCTCCCAAGTTCAGAAGGGTTTCTGTTAAAACCGCGCAGCGGTTGCCGCGTCTTGTGCACTTGAACCTTCCAAAATCACCAAACGTTGCCTTTTTCTCTTCCAAACACCTTCTCAGATTGTAGTAAGATACACATAAATCTGGATTTGCATGAAAAACTGAAAAAACGTTGCCTGCGCGTCTTGTTGTAAGTCGCCCTAAAAATGCGACGGTCCACACAGCGAGGCTCTAAGATTCGCTACAGGCTGCCGAGAGAGTGGCTGAGTGGGCACAGCGCACGCTGGGCGCGCACCACTGAGGAGAATGAAGATCGCTTAACATGTGTTTTGGAGGTTGAGGTAGCTGCCTCGCCCCGCAAAACGATGTTCATCTGTTCATCAATTTTCACGGCGAATTGGATCAAGTGGAGTCCTGGTTTTCACTGGGTGCAGTCACCCCTTCCCCTAGCATAAAAATACCCTTTGACAAGCCAGATAAACAGATCCAATACTGGTCATCAGGCAATCAAGAAGGGTAATGTTTCATATTACCTTCTGAGTAACTTAAGATCACCATTTCGCCCCTTGCGCCCCTCAGCCGCCCTCACAAACAGCTCGATGCAGGGGAAAACTTTGAATCTAAGTGGATCCATCCATCGTCAAAATTCCAACAAGTCCAAGGAAAAATCATCAACAAAACAAGTTCTTTGGAGATGTGGTTCCATCCAAAAAAGAACATTAAACACTGAAAAAAAACAGATCGAACCGGCCCAAAAGTGGGATGAACCCACGGGCTTCAGCCAGTGTTCTGCATGCCAGCAGCGATACCTGGAGCGTAGAATCACTGGGATCCCAATTTTCAGAGGTGTAATGGGATTTTCTTTGTATGGAATATATATATATATACCCTTGGTAATTTAACATAACTATGGGAAATCACCATTTATAGTGATTTTTTCCATGAAAAATTGTGTTTTTCCATAGTTATGTTAGTTTACCAGAGGGTATGAGATATCAAATCAGGTTGCCGTAAATTTGTAATAAACTGGGATTGATGTTTTACTCATTTCATTAGGAGTCCCAGAATGGAAATGTGCTGGGCTATACCGCTATACCCAAGAATAAGGCAATTACATGGGAACTACTGTATTATCCTAACAATCCGCAATGGATTTTGATCAGCGAAAAATCGATGAAACCATCGCTCAAAATTCCCATCGTTTTTTTTTTTAACGACGTTCAACGGGTCACCGGGGATGAAATCTGGCATTGCTCAGTTGAAGTCGATACCTACAGGTCATCCCCAATGGCCTAGCTGAGGGCTACAACTTTCATCCCAAACAAGTTCTATCATTGAAATTTGGATTTGGGGGCCTAGGAAACTGCCATTTCAATCCATGTGGATTCGTGGATCCATTACTCAATCGTAGCTGTGTCAAAAAGCGATCGACCTTGGTAACTGAGGTCAATTCAATCCCACCTGAAATCTAATTCCATGCCATCCCATTCTTTGGAAAAAAAAAAACTGGTTCCCAACTCATAGTTTGCCAAACACCATAAATAAAAAATTAAATAACAAAGTCCTAGAAATTGAGCGACAACCCGCAATTTCATTTCACCGGAGATGTAGAAAACATTGTATCCCATGAAATCCCCACAATTCCATGCCCATCGTGATGGAGAAATATCCCCAGACCATGCCATCCCCTTGTTGGTGAAATCCCCATGCGGCCGCTGAGAGATCGACATTGATTGCTGATTTGACCCGAATTGACCGAATTGTTGTTTTCAAACGAGAAGAGATTTTTAATGCTATCAAATTGACCTAGAATTGCTTGTCTAAATATGACTAAACCTAGAAGTAAAAAATAATAAAATACCCCTATTTCAAATATGGTCAAGCAATTCTCAAATGTTCTCAAATATGATCCAAGTTGATCAGCTTTTCCCTATCGTCCACCAACAAAAACTGATGGGCCCCCCCAGTTATAAGTTAGTTTATAGACCCCATGAACTAGTGGAAACTTATCAATCTAGTAGATTGTTAATCTAATGTGGGTAAAACAATGCCATAAACGCACCATCCCCCAGTCATCACCATGTTTATAGGTTGTATAAACCATTCCCAAAAGGCTGGTTTATGGCATTGTTTTACCCACATTACTAAAATATTGATGACTATCATGGTGACTAAAAATGGTGGTTTAATAATGATTGACGATCGAAAATCCCACTGTTTTTTTGGGTTGATGTTTATACTAAACCCCCTTTGAAAAAAATATGGTGAACAATATAGTATATTACTATATATCATCCCATATGTTTATAATGGTGAAGAAAATGGCCATTTATAGTGAGTTTTCCCATTAAAAATTGTGATTTTCCATAGCTATGTTAAATTACCAGAGGGTAAATTCACCAAAGGTTCCGCTCCCCCCGGCCTTGGATGGTGATGATCATGGCGTCGCGGAGCTCGACGGGCACCTCACCCTCCGTGCTGCGCAGCCTTCCGCATAACGAGATCATTGGGTGAATGGTATAACATAACTATGGTTAATGGTATAGATAATGTAATATACAATGGTATAACAATATTGTATAGTGAAAAATTTACCATTACTAAAAAAGTTATAATGGTAAAGGTCATGTTAGATCTAGCTTTTTAGCTATAGTTAAACTGTGATTACACTGTATGGCAGATAATGGTGGTTTTCTAACTACAACTAGTTTATGACGATGATAACCATAGGGTGCCAAACATTGATCAACTATCAAAAAGTTATAACTATGGTTTAGTTTATAACTAGGGTTTGTGGTAGTTATAGCTGTCCTTAATGAGGTGATTTTTTACCAACTTATAACTAGTGCTGTAAGAATTATACTTCTTACCGGTCATAAGTATAACGTGTGTTGCTTATAACTAGGATTTATCTTGCAGTAAACAAAAAACATTAGCACTAACTATAAGTTATAGTGACCATGTTGATTTATAACTGGTTTATAGGGTCCATGGTAATTATGCGGTCAAACACCATCGTTTGCCCAGACCGGGAAGAATCTGGCATGTGATTATGAAAAATCAGGACCCCCCCCTTAAAAAAGAAAGGTAATGATATGTATCTTTCAGGGGTCATGAGGAAGATGGTTATGTTATAACTTATAATCATACAGGTAGTTTGTTGTAGCATCTCTTAGTGTTTCCGTGAATATTCCGGGCTACCCTTTGAATTCTTGCGCAAACGATGGTGTCAGCGCATAATTATAGCTATAGCTAATACGGTGAAACTAAACCACTTGTCAATTGGTAACAACTGCTTGGGGGTAATGCTTTGCCCGAAATTTTGGGGGGTCCTATATTATGGTTATTCTACAATTATCATCCTGAAGTAGATGTGGGACCTTGGATTAAAATCTCCATGTTCTATCTACTTGAAGATGTAGGGTACATATATATATATATACACACACATACATTTGGGTGTTTTATAGACTTGGAGACCCCCCTTTGCTAACATTAATTATCAAAAAAAATACTTCAAGAATGGTTGATAATCATTAACCATTAATCATCACCATTATTACCATTGTTACTTCCAAAATATATTTTTCTTATATGATAAACCATATTACCATTATTACCATCAACCATTATTACCATTGTTATATATATATATGCTATGATATGATATGAATCGCCATGATAAATATCGAACATATTAGTCTTCCTTCACCCTCATCAATTCTCCCGCGGCCACAAATTTGTCGCCTCTTGAGCACTTCCGCCTGAATGGCATGGGCCGTGTCCAGGTATGGCTTTCTCATCGCGATAGCCTCAGGAATCGGCCACCCAACACCAACACCGAGCCCGGTGGCTTTTTTGGAACGAAAATGGTGAGTTTTAACCTGGAAAAATGCTGGGATCATGGCATATCTATATGGAAAATTGAAGGATAATTGATAATTATGGAAAATATATAATAATATTAATAATAATAATAATTAATAATAATAATAATTAATAATAACAATAATAATAATAACAATAATAAATAATAAATAATAAATAATAATAATAATGATAATGATATACAGTAAATTTAGTAAGATAATGATGAACAATTACGGGATAATTAACTTCAATATATTACAATACAACGATCAACTCACTCTCAGCCCACTTGTTCTACTCTTCACCAATCCAGCACATGGCATCAACGAAGATCACACATCAAGTGTTGAAACAAGCATCACTTGGTCATGACATTTTAAGAAGTCACGAACCTTACTGGTTGGTGGTATACCAACTGGTTAATATACTGTTAATAATGGTTAATATATGGTTAATATATGGTTATTATATATGGTTAATGATGGTTAATAATAATCTGGTTGGTGGTTGAGCCTACCCCTCTGAAAATGAGTGAAAGTCAGTTGGGATTATGAAAATCCCAATGTATGGAAAGTCATAATCCAGCCATGTTCCAAACCACCAACCAGTAATCATATTCCAGTACCCTCTGGTAAACTAGCATAACTATGGAAAATCACCATTTTCAATGGGTAAATCCACTATTTCAATGGCCATGTTCAATAGCTTTTTGCATGTTTACCGGAGGCTAGGCTTTGCTAAACTTGGTAAGCCAAAATTCGCGGCATTTTTTTCCCATGTTTCCCATGTCACAAATGATGGATTTCCCGCACCAAGAATCTGGATATCTTGGGACTCCGGACAGCCTTCAAATTGGGTTCCTGAGACAGCAGCTCAGAGGCGCCCTTCACCTGGGCAAAATGGGAAGATTCTGCGGTGGCAAAATAGTGGCTTTAGTGGTAATATCTATCTATCTAATATAGATGTACATATGTAACTATATGTAACTATATGCTGTAACTATGTGCTGTAACTATATGTCACTATGTGTAACTATATGTAACTATGTGCTGTAACTATATGTAACTATATGTAAATATGTGCTGTAACAATGTGCTGTAAATATGTACTGTAACTATGTGCTGTAACTATGTGCTGTAACTATATGTCACTATGTGTAACTATATGTAACTATGTGCTGTAACTATATGTAACTATGTGCTGTAACTATATGTAACTATATGTAAATATGTGCTGTAACAATGTGCTGTAACTATATGTAACTATGTGCTGTAACTATATGTAAATATATGCAACTATGTGCTGTAACTATGTGCTGTAACTATATGTCACTATGTGTAACTATATGTAACTATGTGCTGTAACTATATGTAACCATGTGCTGTAACTATATGTAACCATGTGCCCCATGTGCTGTAAATATATGTAAATATGTACTGTAACTATGTGCTGTAAGTATGTGCTGTAACTATATGTCACTATGTGTAACTATATGTAACTATGTGCTGTAACTATATGTAACTATGTGTTGTAACTATATGTAAGTATATGTAAATATGTGCTGTAACAATGTGCTGTAACTATATGTAACTATGTGCTGTAACTATATGTAAATATGTACTGTAACTATGTGCTGTAACTATGTGCTGTAACTATGTGCTGTAACTATGTGCTGTAACTATGTGCTGTAACTATGTGTAACTATATGTAACTATGTGCTGTAACTATATGCAACCATGTGCTGTAACTATATGTAACTATATGCAACTATATGTGACTATATGTAACTATATATATATGTAACTATATTTATGTAACTATATGTAACTATATGAAACTATATGTAATGTATGTAATGCATACAACATGTGTGTGATACTTCGCCGCTGGAAAAGTTGAGATGTGGTGACTTCTTTTGCGCTCGATCACGACGACTAGCAGTGAACCTCTGGACACAACTGTCGGCAGCAGCAAAAACAAAAATGACATTGCTAGACCCAGCTCCATGACATCGGTACGAGCCCCGAAACTCGCACTGACGCAAACTTAGAGTAGTTTTAGTTCCGAACAAAACAACACATTTAAAAAAAAAAAAAATCATCCAAAACTTTTGCAAAATCCAAACCAAAAAAAAAACATTGGTTTTCAATTTTTGGGCCTCATTGTACGTTTGTAGCTGTGCCTAGCTGTAGAAAAGTTGGAGACTACAATTTTGGGATGGTCCTCCCAAAAACCACCAGGGCTTGGACAGTTGGACTCATCGACGGCCCCCCATCTCTCGGCCTTCAGGATGTTGTCGATCATCTGCTGCAAGCCTGCACGCAGGTCTGCGCCCAACTTCTTCAGGTCGGCATCCTCAGCTGTTTTTGGCAAAAAGATCGGGTCAGTCGAAAAAAAAAAAAACGATCAGTTGAACATTATATACCATGAACCATAATAATAATATACCATTAGTATATATATATATACCATATATAAATGGTATAATATTATTGAACATAATGGTATTTTGTATTATATAATAATATACCATTAACCAGAATTCTGAAAATTATCAGTTGAATTTTCTAACTAGTGTTAATGGTATAGATAATTCTAACCTCACCTTTGATGTACTGTGAAAAGGTGTGATTTACTTGCCTCTTTGAACTTCAAAGGGCTAAATTGAAGCTTTTCTGAATCTTATGAGGTGCTACAGTAAGATTAGCAGAAATTACCCCCAACAAGGGAGAGATCCAATACTCAACCAGGGGCTACATTGGCCTCGAAGCTAAGTCCCAAAGCAAAGAGGCTTTGCCACTCAAAAAGTGGCTCAATCTCTTGGGGCATCCCCCAAAAACTGAAAATCTTTTCCTAAACTCAAAAGTCACCTCAAAGTCTTATGGGTGTTTTTGCTAATACTGGGCCCCTTCTTTGTCCTGCCAGATTTCGAGGTCCCAGCCAGCCGTCCCAGCCAGCCATCCCAACTGTGTTTGCCACCTGCTGCACGGTCTTGCTCTCGTAGTGCTCGGTGATCATTGGGGAACTCTTGCCTAGCTCCACGTCAATCAGGTCCAGCATGGAGCGGAAGAAGGGCCATTCCTGGCCATTGTTGAATGGGGACTTGATTTTGGTACAATATACCAATTTTTGAACCATCAACAACAAACCATATAAACCATATGGCCATGGTCACGGCCTTTTTCAAACCACTGGATCTGGGGTAGTGGAATTCTTTCCACAGGAGCTATGTCCAAAATGTGGCTATGTCCAAAGTGTGAGCCCAGAGCCCCCTGGCAAATTTATCCTTTTCATTTTTTCTTCAGTGGGGACTCTGTACACACAAAAAAACGCGTTGCAGTACTGTAGTGTTATTTAGCTGTTATGCTGGCTGTTATATAGATAGATAGATAGATAGATAGATAGATAGATAGATCGTCTTCCTCTCTCAAAATGGCTACGAATCCATCCACTCACCACCCAAACTCTAAACTCAAAATGGCTACCGCTCCACGTATGGTGAAGCCTCCAACTTTCGGGGTGATCCAGACCACTTTTCAACCAAACCTTTCCCAACCATTACCCTCTGGAAATTTGCCACATAACTATTGAAAGATCCACCATTTTTCATGGGTGAATCCACTATTTCTATGGGCCATTTCAATAGCTTTTTGTATGTTTACCAGAGGGTAGCCATTCGCCATTCCCCAAGCCCCAAGCCCCAGCCCCGCAGGCGCAGCGGCCGCAGGTCCTTATACATCTGCTGCAGCAAGGGGAGCTTTCCAGCGTCGATGTACTTCTGAAGGGCCAAGCCGTTGCCTGGCCAAATCCCGTAGGGCCCGTTGAAAAAAAGAATGAGAAATAGTAACTATAGTCATCCCCAAATAGATGGAAAGGTAAATCACAATCAAATTCCTAGGGATTTACTTTTCCATCCTTTTCCATCTATTTGGCGATGACTTACCTTAGTACATTAGTCTATAAACTCCACATCAACGCCAAACTATCAGTTGAGACTAAACCAGGTCGCACTGAAAAACCACCCCAAAACTCCACAAAATATCTCTGAGGCGGTTCCCAACCCCATCCAGGAAAAAGAAAGCATATAGTGGTACATATATATATGTATATATATATATATTATTATATATTATTATATTATATTATATTATATTATATTATATTATGTTATATTATATTATATCATATCACATCACATCACATCATATCATATCATATTACATTATATTATATATATGTGATTATATACTTGTATATGATTGTATATATGTATCCTAAGTCTTCGCTTCCCACCCCTCAACCCACGACACCTCAACCCCCGGCCTAGCCACACGGGCAGCAGCAGCCGCGTCTGTGTCCAGGCGAAGATCCAGGGAATGGCGCGCAGCGTGTCGATGCCTCCATAGCTGCGGCGCTTCGCAGGGCGGCTGCCGATGTTCCTCGGCTGGGCAAGACCCCCAACATAGAACTGCTAGTTGGATATATCTACCGAAAACATCCATAAACCATAGAATTCGGTCAGTTCTTCTTAGCAACTTAGCTATGGGGCACCCTCTGATAGGTGGTTCTGAATGGAAGAAAATGAAGAAAACACCTCAAAAATCCTAAAAATCTACGGAAAAAAACGATGTAGAAGATAAATATGGATCATTCTTGAAGGAAATTGGCTGGATATGATCTAACCTTGCAGGGAGATATGAACTTACCCATGTTCCAAAACCATTTGAAAATCATCAAAAGCAAATTCAACCCATTGTCCAAACCATTTGTCCAAACCATTTACACATCATAAGACAAAAGCTGTTCACCATGGCTGCCATCCAGGTAAACCCCCAGGTTTTACAAGGCGCATCTGTCCAAGCTCGGACGTGGGAGTGAAGGTGTGGAAGAAGCGGACAAAGATTTCCCCCTGGGCGAGCGCCACCGGAGGATCATTGATAGTTGCAGCTCTATCCTCCAGTAAAAATCAACCGTTTGACCCTGAAAATCGTGCATTTTTGGTGGAAACTCATCTTCTAAGCCCAGAATTGGTAGGTCTATGTCAGTTGGGATGGTAATGAACCATCAACCAGCTATGAGGATATGATGACACAGCATGCTATGTAACTATTCATGATTATTATTGATTATCAATGATTATTCATGGCTATGAATTGCTATTCATCGTCTTTTAATGGGTATTAATGGAATTTAACAATCCCCTCAACTAAGATAGACTCCCTGAAACCGGGGGAGTTTACCAACCAGAAATTTGGGTTGAATAGGAAAACAGGGATATGGCCAGTATAACCCAACTGAAAACATGAGTTTCGATTTTCTAAACCATGGGATGAAGTTCTAAAGTATCGAAACGGAATGAGGGACCCTGTTTTTTGGCAAAAACCCTGGTAGTCGGGTCTGCTGGAGGTGAATCCTACCCTGCAAGTCATTGAGCCTGATGTCAAAATGAGCTTGGAGAATCATACCAGTCAGTAAATGGTAGATAATGCAATGGTTAGTAAGTTCCGAAACTATGGATGTTTTTTCTTCGTAATTGAGATTTTCTACCCACCTACTTGCTTCCCAGAACTGGTTGAAGAAACATTGTGCAGGCTTTACCGCCCCCCAAGAAGTTGATGGTGAAGACCATGGTTCCCGCTTACCCTCTGGTAATTTGTTACATAGCTATTGAAAATTGCCATTTAATTATAGTGAGTTTCCCCATTTTCATAGCATGGTGGATCTTTCCAGTTCGTTATGTGACAGTTTACCAGAGGTTAACCATTTTTACCAAAAGGTAAACTAACATAACTATGGAAAATCACCATATTGAATGGGTATTTCTATGGCCATTTTCAATAGTTATGTGACAGTTTACCAGAGGGTAACATGTTCCCTGAAAACAAAGGCCCCCACATCACTCTTGAAGACCGTCTTCTGGTAGTGCTCCGCAGAGAGGTCGGACAACTCCTGGTCCGCTGCGCAGGCTGCGCAGGCTGCGCAGGGGTCGGGTTTTCTCCGAGAATTTCATCCTTAAAACCAGGGGGATTTTCGGAGCCCCAGTTATAAGTTGGTTTATAAACCATTATAATCCACATTAACTATAGTTATATCATGTTATATCTATCATAAACCATAGAATTCAGGCACTTATAAGGCAACTGAACGCTATCGAACGGGGGCCCCATCCAAAACCAGGTGATGTTCGGACCCCCACCTGCATGGCCGCGCGGAACTCCGGCTTCGGCAAAGGCGGCGGGGCCAGGGTGTGTTCCAAGACGGCCGTGGAGTACTGCTCCAGGGTGCGCTCTGCCACCTTTCCACGCGGCTGGGCTGGGACAAAAGCGAAAATCAAGGGTATGGCTGGGAGGTTGAGCCCTGAGATTTTCAGGACTTAGACCGAAATGACGAAGTTTTGAGCTGGAAAGCGATCGAAAAAAGTTGTGAGCTCTTGAGACAAATAGGGAGTTTGAACCCTAAAAAACTCGAACTCGGACGAAGTAAAGAGGGATTTGAGCTATTTAAACTGGAATTTTTTGAGGTGTTGAGCCAAATGTTTTTGTAATTCATCTGGCAAAATATATTGAGTTTTGGGACTTCTGGCATTGCAGCAATGTTCAGCACCACCTCCAGAGTTCGATATGAAAAATCCTCCATTTATCCCATCGTTCCCAGTGTTTCTCACAGATGTTTTCCCATCATGTCCCACTAGAAACACTCTTAATAGAAACCATCCTGAAAAATTAAAGAGTTGACCCTATTTTTCCCATCTTTTCCAGCTATTTTCCCATATCTTTTCCCATGTGTTCCAACTCGTGATTTCCCCCAGTGAACCACCCGTCTCCCATGGTGGCCACCCCATGCCCCATGCCTCGTCACTTGGGAAGTGGCGACCGATGGTCTCTCCCTGGATGGTGAGGCGCAGATGTCCATTCTGCGGCGCAGCAAGGTGAGGCCCCGGAAGGCGAAGGATGGCGAACCGTTGATTTACTGGGGAATATCACTGGGGAATATCACTGGGGAATATCACTGTATATAATATATATATATATATATGTATGTATGTATGTATGTATGTATGTATGTATGTATGTATGTGTGTCTGTATGCATGCATGCATGCATGCATGCATGCATGGATGGATGGATGGATGTATGCATGCATGCATGCATGCATGGATGGATGGATGGATGGATGTATGGATGTATGGATGTATGGATGTATGGATGTATGGATGCATGCATGCATGCATGCATGGATGGATGGATGTGTGCATGCATGCATGCATGGATGTATGTATGGATGTATGGATGTATGGATGTATGGATGTATGGATGTATATATATATATATATGTCTCTTTTGTCTCTTTGGTTAATGTTAATGTATATCTATAGTTACGGTTGATGTATATCTATAGTGAATGTCAATGTAGATCTATAGTGAATGGATGATAATGGATGTGAATGGTGTTAGAAAACCAACAAACAGAACTGGGGGGCTTCACTTTGTACAAATTTAAAGCACCAGGTGGCCACACCCAAACTAGCCTCGCATCCATAAACAAAATTTTCACCCCAAAAATTGTGATCAACGAAAAGGTCACTTCCCTGAAATTGCCCGAAAGCCTTCAGAAGGTGGTGCCCTCCAGTAGAACTGTGGTTTATGAATCCCATGCACTAATTGGATATATCTATACCAATCTACCATAAATCCTAGTTCACTTGGTTTCAAATCAATATCTACCATACATCCTAGTGAACTTGTAGACTTTCCAATCAACTTATTTCCTTAACTATACATATATTATCATTATATTATATATATATAATGTGTATGCTGTATGTACACAGGGGTACCACCCCAAGGCATACCTCACCTCCCCAGGGCGCCTGCAACGATCCAGCAGGCTGCGCCTGCAGGATGAAGTTGGGAGGGCCGCCGCCGCGGCCGATGGAGCCGCCGCGACCGTGGAAGAAGGTGATCTGCACACCGTGTTTCTTACCCACCTGGCAGGGGCACCAGCCACATGGCAGTGTGTCAAAACCAATAGTACCCCTCTAGTTCACATCAAAATAGCTGGGATTTATGGATGTTCATCCCCCTAAAAATGGTATTAATAGATATTGATCCATAGCCACATCAAAACTACCAGAAGGGTGAGATGGGTAGACCAACCGCAAATGAGTGCTAAAAAAAGAACTAGAAGACTGTAAAATATAGTTAGAAAAACTGATGACTGGTGACAAATACCCATAATTGTTGCTTGTTGTCTTATCGAGTTAAATGTTCCACGGAAGAACCTGGTAGCGCCCCATTTCTCAGCATTTGGGGGTGAAGCCGAGGCAAGGATGCTGTTGGCAGAGTGGTACTTGGATCATCCCACAAATCGCATCTGGTCAGTGAGATTACAAGCCAACTATCAACTATCGATACCCTCTGGTAAACTAACATAACTATGGAAAATGGCCATTTATAGTGGATTTTCCCATGAAAAATGGTGATTTTCCAGAGCTATGTTAGTTCACCAGAGGGTACCCTTCGGTGGCATCATGCCCTGGACAATCCACCATCTACTTCGACCATTTTCCCAGCGATACAAAAACCTCCATGGCGAGTTCGGGGATCTGCCTGTTGCGATGACGGAGGGACCTAGCCCTGTTCCCCGACCTCCAGCAAGTTTTCCATGGCACGGTGCAGTTCCCAGGTGGAGGCGAACTTTCCTCCCCATGTGGTGATTCGAAACCACCGGGGCCCCCAAAAAAAAGGTCATGATTGGAGGAGGTAAGTAGTACGGGATACGCATGGATGTACTGGGAGATTATCTAATCAACATCTCTTTTTGGTTTGTCTGAATTGGGTATACGGATATACCATGATATACAGTACCTATAAAATTGCCATTTAGATGGTAAATTCTATGCCATACTGTAAGATTGAAAAGAAATACCAAAAGCGGAACAACAAACCTAGGTGCAGTGGTTTTTTTTGGTTCATATCGGATTCCCATCTATAAGCAGGAAGAATTCTCAGAGGGCATGGCCAGATGGATTGGGTGTGGATTGGGTTCCTGGGATCTCCCCTAGAGCTTGTCCCACAAAAACACGGGAATCCTAAGATTGGGTGCAAAAGGCGCCGCTCAAAGCAGCGGCGTTTCTGCAAAGATTCGACTCAAGTTTCAATTCTTTGCTATGAGCCAACATGGGGATAGAGGTGGCACTCTCGAAAAATCTAAACCTGGATGTTCAATACTTGTTCTGTCCTTTAAACTCTGATCCAGACCAACATGATCCTGCCTCACTGCCCACTCTGACACCCCGTCCTGCATCCTTCACCGAGTCGGAATAGCCCAACATGACCTCCTGCTTTCCCTGCACAGCCCGGGTTTGATGGTATCCCCCCCATCCAAGACTGCAAGTCTTCCGAGGTCGATCGGACTTGCGGGGGCACCCTCAGTTCTTCGCAAAACGCCTTCACCAAATCTCATCTCCAGAAGCAGCAGTCAGCCCTCGTTTACCCTCTGGTAAACTAACATAGCTATTGAAAATAACCATTGAAATAGTGGATTTACCCATTGGAAATGGTGATTTTCCATAGCTATGTAGACGTTTACCAGAGGGTACCCCCAAACCCCAACCCTCCGCGCACCTGCACGTGGTCCTTGTACCACTGCACGCCCAGGGCCGCATCGATGACTTTCGGCGCGTTGATCAGGTCCTCGCGCGTCTCGAAGAGCGGCGCCACGCGCATCATCTTCTTCACGCCTGGCGGGGATGGCCACGGGTCCCTTGGCACGAGGCAAACAGAGCATGACTCAAGAAGACTCGAACGGGATGCAGCTGTTGAACTTCGAGTTTGCAGTTGCTGGGTGGTTTCAGATCTCCATGTCATCCATTTTCGCTCCCACCTCCAACCTTCTGCAGCAAGCACACGGTCAAGATGTCAGAGGTGGCCTTTGGGTCTTTTTTCGGCCCAAAATGGTGGCTATGACTGGTGATACTATAGAAAAACTATATGGGTTTGTCTGAAAATGTCGTGTACCCCTACACTCAATGGTTTTGCTGATCATTATCACTATTAAATGGCAATTGGGGGTATACCCTATTTTCAGACAAACCCATATAGACGATGTAGAATATATCAAAATAACCACAAAAACAAACACAAAAAACATCTTTGACACCATTTTGGGCTGATTTTTCGTGAGATGCGTTGATACTGCGGGAAAAACATCTGAGTGTTGCTTAAATTTCTGTTTTGACTGCATAGAAATGGGATATAGTGTGGATCCCAGAAGTAGGTGAGAGCCTGCATGATGCGATCATGGGATTGAGCCCAGAAGATTTGCGGTGTGCTCCAATCCCATGATTTCAACATGTTCGCCTGGTGTGTTTCTCCAGGACTTGGTTTCAAAGTATAGAACTATGTACTCCGAAACTCACGCAACAACAAATGGATGCAAAAAAAACATGAAAACCAATCCCCCCTCGAATTCTGAGCTTTGAGGAACCCAAGACCTGTAACTTTAGTTGATTTAAACGAACAAAAAAAATATGATTGGTTCCACCTTGGTGGAAAGTTCTCCCCCAATTTTCCCACGGCTTTCCCCACAGCCCCACGGCTTTCCATCGCCCAGGCACGCGCGACATGGAGATGACGTAGGCGCCCAAGGCTTCGCTGGGCAACTCGGCGATGATCTGCCGAGATCGATCGCTGGGCAATTCGTGGGTCAAGATTAAGAATAGGAAATCTCCATTGGTTAATGATGGTTAATAACGCTTATATAATCATGGTATTTGATTATATATATATATAATGATTATATTTGGATTGTATTGGGATTATTGGGATTATATTGGGATTATTATGGTCACATTATAGATGATGATGGTCCTTTTTTCATGGGATGAATGTGGGGAAAACAATAGTTAAAGCATCCCCCAGTCATCACCATAAAGATATAGGTGCTATGTAGAAACCATTTCCAATCATGGCTGTTTTATGGTTTTACCCACATGACTAAAATAAGCCAATGACTATACTCAATGGATTGGTTTTGTTGGGAAAATCTTAACCGGAAACCCATGGGTGTTTTAGGTGGTATGTTTACCATTTCGAGTCATGGCTGGTTTATGGCTTTGTTTTACCCACATTGGTTATTACTGACAATACTAATAAATATCATGGTGAATTACTATGGTTAATAATTATGGTTATAACCAGTAATGGTTATTAATGGCACATTAATATTTTAGTTTATGGTTCTAAAATATTGATGACTATACTGGTGACTACAATTGGTGGTTTAATAATGATTGACTATCAAAAATCCCATTATTTTACTACAGGATGGGGCCCCCCACCCATAAGTTAGTTTGTAGACCCCATGAACTAGTGGAAACTTATCAATCTAGTGGATGATTAATCTAATGAATCTAATGTGGGTCAAACAATGTCGTTTGCAACATCCCCCAGTCATAACCATGTTTATAGGTGGTATGTTTACCATTTCGAGTCATGGCTGGTTTATGGCCTTGTTTTACCCACATTACTAAAATATTGATGACTATCATGGTTACTAAAAATGGTGGTTTAATAATGATTGACTATCGAAAATCCCACTGTTTTTTGGATGATTTTTATACTAAACCCCTTCAAAAAAATATGGTGAACAATATAGTATATTACTATATCTCATCCCATATGTTTATAATGGTGAAGAATATCAAATGGTAAACCCCAAAAAATAAAAAACACTATTTTTCCACGGGATTTGTCGTAATCATTATCTGCGCTGCTGCGGTGATCCCTCAGATACGTTCTTTGGGTGAATCATGACCAACAATAATGGACAAAGAAATATTAGTTGTTTTTGGCAACCCAAAGGAAATATGGAACTGAGCAAGTTATCCTACGAAAAAATAGTGGTAAGATTACTTGTCTATCTTTCAGCTGAATGGCTCAAAATCATATGACGAGGACTCGGCCAACCCAAACCAACCATAGTAAGACCCAGAAATATTTACAGGATGTCTGATTGCTAAATGGAAAAACCAGCATTTTTAGTAAACTAACAGTTGGGTAAAATAGATAGAAAGGTAAAATCCTACTAAAATCGGTACCTTACTGTTCTATCTTTTAGGGAGCTACCATATGTGGGGCTGCTGGCTAAGTGCCAAATATGATCAGCTTGGATAAATATCTACCATCATACATATTTAAGTGATCACACAAAGTATTTACCCATCTTTAGGGATGGCTGTTTTAAGGAACTTAAGCCGTGAGGGCAGTGATAACGCAGAGCAATGGACAGTCTCACTGGATTGGATGACTTATATCTAAAAAATTGGATTTTAGAAAAAGGCAGGTTACCCCCTGGTTATTTAACATAGCCATGGAAAATGGCCCATTTATAGATGATTTTCCCAGCTATAAACCTCCATTTATAAGGGATTTTCTATGGCTCTGTTAGTCATAACGAGATGGTAAATACGGTTATAGCTTAGCCACTTGAGACCCCCAGCTATATCAGCTATATCAACCCGCCTTGTAGGTGTCCAGGATTTCCTTCACAATGTCGCTCATGGGCATGTCCGGTGCCAGCAAGGGGCGCTTGGACTCGATCTCCTTCGATTTCATGTGCTAAATCAGGTGAGTTATCAAAGTACAGGCTGCGTGTTGTAACTAGTCTTTGACTTTACTCAAAAATTGGATTTGTTTGTGTGATAGCACTCAAAATTGAGATATGTTTTGATAGGGATCAACAATTGACGGAATATGGTGATATTCGCCAACAATTCAATGACTCTCAACTGAAACAGGGCATAGTAGGGATACAGCAAACAATTCCAATCAAGTGGTTGATCATAATTTCCCCAATGAACATTACCACTTTATGGTGGAGGGGTGTTGCCCATGACCAATGGATGGTATACCCGCAGGCCCAGAGATTGAAATGAACTGTTAAATTACGGAGGGTATTATCCTATATAAATTCTATTCATATCCCATTGATATTCCATTATATTTTTATATATCACCATGATACCCATTTCTAGATTGCTTTTCCCATGGAAATTTCCATGTTGATTCCATATCTCTGCTTCCTCTCAGCCATCCATGGATCGGTCCTTCACCAGCCAGTCGCATCGCTCCTGCTCAGTCCATTCCTTGGACCCCGGTGAGGCTCAGGACTGCCGTGTATCACAACAAGAATCCTGTGGGTCACGAGCTTCAGCAACGGTTTCATAAAAGTTTCATGTCAGATATGTTCATATATTTTTCACACAATACCAGGAAGTCAGAGCTAGTCCCCTTTTTCACCATCTTCACCATCTTCACCATCTTCCGATGAAGTCACACTATGTCCCATCTCAAAAAAAAGGCCCAAAACAACGGTGCCGCCCGGGGACGGTGAACTTTCCGAGACCCAAGAAGCTGGTCAAGGTGTCCATGACCTGTGAGTTTTACCGCAAGGAAAAAAAGTCCAAGTTCCACTGGCTTCGCAGGAAGCCGACGAGTTCATCCGAGTCTGAAAAATTCGTCAGGTCGTCTTGGAAACAGCATCATCCAGCAGTCTAGCCTCTGGTAAACGTTTACATAGCTATGGAAAATCACCATTTTCAATGGGAAAATCAACTATAAATTGCCATTTTCAATAGCTATGTTAGTTTACCGGAGGGTAGCCTGGTTTTTTTCAGAAGATCTATAGGTTTTTTGCCCCAAAAAAGGGCCCAAAAAAGGGGCCCGGACCTCCGAGTGACGATCGGATTCCTGACGCACATCCAGGCATGCCATGCCTCAGTGATCAGAGAAAGGTGCTGGCAATTTCAAGATGGTTTTGATGATGGAAGAGTCCTGGAAAAGTCATTCTTGGGTGGTTTTGGAAGATGATTTTCTGATGTTTGTGGATTTTTAAGGCGGGCCTATCTTTTTTCGGATCTCATTTTGAAATGGGGGTTTTCAGAGTGCAACCACCAAATATCTCCTGGCCAATTTTTGGGGTAATCATCCCATCCAAAGAACTCAACCCCAACCCCTCCAACCCACCGACCCTTCCCACCACCGAGGGGCTGATGCCGAAAGTGCGAACGCGGCGGATCAGGTCCAGCAAGCGTCCGTTGGCCACGATCTCGTCGCCCTGCTCAATCAACGAGCCTCAGCGGCGGCTGGGGCTGCTGGGGCTGGTGGGCTGGGGCTGCTGGGAGGTTGGGAAAAAGCCATTTTGGGGTGGTGGAATGTGGTGGAAATAGGGAAGGGGGGGAGATATTTCAGGTGAAGATATTAAAGTATTTTTGTTGGGGATTCTTATGACTTGATGAATGAATATCAAGGGACATTGTCCCAAAAGGTTGGAACTTCCACAGGATCCCTGTGGAATGTTTCTGAAAACGCCATCAACGTCTGGTAAGTCATTGGAGATACCCTCTGGTAAACTGTCCCATAACTATGGAAAGATCCACCATGCTATCTAGCTGGGAAAATCCACTATTTCTATGGTCATTTTCAATAGCTATGTAACAAATTACCAGAGGGATATATCCCATTAATATCCCATTAAATCACTATAAAATCCCATTGAATCCCTATAAAATCCCATTAAATCCCATTAAACCACCATTTTCCTATGGTTTTCCAAAGGCCTGTGATTTTCCACACCCAAGGCGCGCCCTTTACACGCGCGCCCACCCGTCTGAAACAACGTTACCCAGGAACGGTACATGATTTCCAGAGGACGAGCCAACTCCTGTCATGGCCCACATGGCTGGTGAAAACAAGGCCATCCAACTGGGTTTTTTTGTGGTGAAAACAAGGCCATGTTTACCTTCCAAAAAAAACATATGGGATGATATATGGTAATATAAACATATGGAACACATGGGATGATATATAGTAGTAATATACTATGTTGTTCACCATATTTTTTTCTTTTTTTTAAGGGGATTTAGTATAAAAAACATCCAAAAAAACAGTGGGATTTTCGATCGTCAATCATTATTAACCACCGTTTTTAGTAACCATGATAGTCATCAATATTTTAGTAATGTGGGTAAAACAAGGCCATAAACCAGCCATGACTCGAAATGGTGAAACTACCACCTATAAACCTGGTGATGACTGGGGGATGGTGCGTTTATGAAATTGTTTGACCCACATTAATCTTTTTTTTTAGAAGAGCCATTGCCACAAATCTGAAATTATGTCCCGTACTGTCTATTCAAAGAAGAAACAAGGAATGGATGCTCTTTCAGAGCGTTTCAGTGTGTCCTGGTGCCCTTTAGGGCACGCGCTGACTTGCAGTCTTGCTTGGTCTTGCTCGAAGTGAGGTTCACAGATATTGAGAGATTGACTCAAATTTCAGGGCATCCAAAATTTTGGTACACCAGTATCGTCCTTTTAATTAAACAAAACATAGTGTGGTTTGTTTGATTTATGGTCATCTCCCTGTTGGGAGCCGTCTATTTAAATAAACCAACCAGTGAGTCACTGACATCAACAGCAGATCCCACGCCTCGGAGGAGGTCAGAACCTCCTTCTCGAAATCCGGATCGTTCTGCTTGCCCATGTACAGGGCCTGCGATCTCTGGTGGCTCACCGAAAAAAACCCACCAAAACCCACCAATCCATTTGAGATGAATCCACATAAATATAGATAGCGACAATCTAAGTAATCTAAGTATATTCAATAATGATATTCAATAAATGACCTCAATCTAGCAAGATGAATGAAGACCTGGCTGGAGTGTCCAAACTTCTCACGTCTGCTGTTTTTTGTGGTTTAAACCTCATTGCCATCGTTTTGGCTGGGTTCTCGTCAGCTATGGTGGTTGTCATGATGGGAAATCACACCAATTCCTACTTCTGAACATATATATGTTGATCACCATACTTATGATGACATGTTTGTTGTTCCATATGAACATTGTATAGTGCCCGTTCTTCATCGAAACATCTCCCCGACCACATGTTTATTTAACCACTTCCCATTCCCAACGCATCCAAAATCCCCATCCAAAATCACCATCCTTTGCACTCCATGAAACCAATGACCATATAGTGGATATTGCTATGACTATGGTGAAATCCCTATATCATTATGTCACTATAACACTATATCAATCTATATCAATCTATATCAATCTATATCAATCTATATCAAACACTATATATAACACTATATACACTGTAACACTATATATAACACTATATATAACACTATATATATAACACTATATATAACACTATATATATATAACACTATATATAACACTATATATAACACTATATATATAACACTATATATATATAACACTATATCACTATCTAACTTTCCCCTATGACCAGCGTTTCATTTCACCCTTCCCATTTCGACGTTCGACGTTCCACACCTCCATGGAGACCTTGGTACGCCAGCATCGGCGACGGATGGCCATGAGCAAACGGCGGTAAGGCTCGTCCTCCACGTGGACGTCGGCATGGCCGAAATGGGAAGTGTTAGGTTTATAACTCCAATAACTATGGTTTATGGTACTTATAACTATAGTTAATGGAGTTTATAAACCAATTTATAACTGGGGGGCCCCAAATTGTAGGGAAGTGTAACTCAATGAAGAGCTCGGATGTCAATTCAAGAGCTCGGGTCTTAGCTACTATTGGATGTTAACATGAATGTTTACATGTTCATCATGGAAATTCCTTTACAGATCTTGGGCCTTGACCATCCAAAAGTGGGGATTGCAACAATAAAAAATGGCTACCTTCCCTTTCCAGTGGGGAGTATGTCTCAGGGGAGTGCAACTTCTTCTTGCCCTAATGCCCGAATTTATCAGTAGTTTCAAAAATGGGTTACCAGTTACCATACCTCATGTTCTGATATTTCTAGCAATGAGTGTAGCTATGCGATTATCCTACCCCGGATGGTTCTTACTGTAGGTACTGCTTCAATCTGATACCCAGGTTGCGAGAAATCCCAATGTTCACCCAAATCCCCATCTCCCGTAATTCCCCAGAAACAAACAAAATATCCATCCCCAACAGCTTTCCCAAACCAAAAAACAGCACTCATTCGCCAGAAAATTGCCCAGCAAAAATTATAAATGTTCCAGTTTCAAGTGGTGTTTCCATCCACTTTCAAGTGGAGTTTTTCTCCAATTCCGTTGTGAATTTGGCATCCTCGGCCACGCCGGTGTGGAAGTTCCAGTGCACTCCGCTGCGGGCGTCGGGTTTGCAGACCTTGGAGCCTGATGCAGAGGCGGTCCACATGGAGCTCACGGCTTCCACCTGCCGGGACACAGAAAGGGAAGCCGGAAGCATATAGAGATCTACAAAAAATACTATTCCTGCTAGAAATCTAGAAATTTATATCATATAAATTATTTAGATCATATATTTATTTATTTAACCATCTATAGTATATCGTATCTACAAATATTGTAGAGAGCTACATGTACTATTGAGATTGGTGCCATAATAATAATGTGTACCAGCCATGAATGGACTAAATACAGACACATGTACATCTTAATTGTACCGATATTGTGACATGCATCTGTATCTGTATCTATTGTTGTTGAGTCATTTGCATGTCATGTTTGGGTTTCTACGCAGCCTTATGTTCATGTACTGTATATGATACTGGGGATCTCCGTTTACGATGTTAAGCCTGGATTCTGTCAATGCCCAATGGATGAGCCAGCATCGATGGGGCTGGTTAGATCCCGAGCCAATCATCCGAAACGATTCATTGGCGGCCACACGAGGCCACAAAAAAAATGTAGCCATCCGTCAAGAACGACCCATGGTGGTTGGGTTAGCACCAAAATGTGAATGAATCTCCATGTTCTCTGGTTATTCCAAAATGTCCATGGTTGAAGCCCCACCCTTGCCTCGGCCCTCATTTCCTCGTTGACTTCCCCATCCATACCTTAGAACACGCAGGTCTGGGTAGAGGTGAGACTGGATCCTATCAAGATCTATGTATGGGTCAAAAACGATCATGATATTCCCTGAAAAAAGAGAAAAAAAAACACTTATCACTATATATCTCAGTAGCCTTACATGTTTCTATCTTTTTGGGCGTTGCTATACCCACAGCTTGAAGAGTTATATAAACGCTGGACAAAATGAGCCCATCCGCAGGCTCGAGGTCCCCATCCCCTCATCTTGTCCAGGTGGATTCTTTGCATACCAAATGTGTGGACAAAAATCCTTTGGTATTTGGAAAAAATATGAAAAAATAGCATGAGTTAGTATCATCAGTTGGTATTTGAACATGAAAAATAACGTCAGTCAGTATCATCTACTAATCATCTACTAATTGATCAATCTCGCACAAGTCCTACTAGATTTCCCAACAGAAAGCTGACTTGGCCTATCTTTAGATCCTCCATCCATGTCCATCCCCTTGAGATCATCCCAGTTGGCACCTCTGGGAGAAAAGAAATCCGTGACCAGTCCACATCCAATCCAATATCCTAAGAACATACCCTCTGGTAAACTAACATAACTACGGAAAATCACCATTTTCAATGGGAAAACTCACTATAAATGGCCATGTTCAATAGCTTTTTGTATGTTTACCAGAGGGTACTGTACAATCCATCCATCCATCCATCCATCGATCCATCCATCCACCCACCAGGTCACTGAGCTCGTACAGCAACTCATCCACCTCGCGGTAGTACAACTCCACCACGCGCCAGCGCAGCAGCGTCACCACCTGGCTTTTCCCATTTTTTGGAAAAGCCATAGGAAAAAATATCCCACCTGTTGGCTTATGATAACACGGTAACCCCCAACAAAAAAGGATGTAATGGTGATAAATCCACGATTTTAGTGACCATTTTCTTGGTACTTTTCGATCTCCAACTGGGGGGTTCCTAGACATGATGTCCAATATTTTCCCAGTCTCATTGCACTGGTAAAATGGCGGCTGGGGGCTATCCCACGATGATTGCACCAGATGAGTCCCATTTTTCCATCAAAAAAAGTGGTCACCCCAAGATTCGATGGACCTATCAGAAACGGAAACCCCCATCTTTCGCCAAAGATGTCCTACACTTTCCTTCTAGCTGGCTACGATTTATAGCAGCTCCAAAATAGATGGCAACCTCTGACTATTCATCAAAATTCATACATCTTCAGTTTCCACTGCTGAATCTTCATCTTTTTTTGGGAGACCCCCTACCTTTTCACCACCAAAAAAACCCTCCCATGGGTCGTCCCGTACCTTCTTGGTCACCTCCCAGGTGACGTTGGGATTGCCATCGCGGTCTCCACCCATCCAACTGCTCATCTTCAAGATGGAGGCCTCGCTCCGGTGACGTGTTTCCCAAGGCTGTCTTGTTTGGAGATGGCAAATATATATATATATATATATA
>Ga0126342_10004175_pt1 | contig 24448 bp, 19 predicted proteins | sample Cyp1metagenome_FD_92528 | JGI IMG/M metagenome (GOLD analysis project Ga0126342, IMG submission 92528) | Coral microbial communities from Lord Howe Island, Old Settlement Bay, Australia - Cyphastrea 1 metagenome | ecosystem: Host-associated > Invertebrates > Cnidaria > Coral ...
CATACACATACATACACATACATACACATACATACACATACATACACATACATACACATACATACACATACACATACATACACATACATACACATACATACACATACATATACATACACATACATACACATACATACACATGTGACACATACATACACATACATACACATACATACACATACATACACATACATACACATACATACACATACATACACATACATACACATTCGTACACATACATACACATACGTACACATACATACACATACATACACATACATACACATACATACACATACATACACATACATACACATACATACATAAATACATACACATACATACATAAATACATACATGTGGTTCCGAAATAACTTTGTAATTTCGGGGCAAAATTGTAGGGCGTCCAACAGAAATCCGGTCTGGGGGATCTCCCCATGGCATGGAATTTCCGGGGCACCTTGCTGGCCGACGAAATCACCAAAACTGGCGCATTTCGGGCTGGTGAAAAAGGGTGATTTTTCCGCGGTGATTTAGAGGATGGGAGTATCATGCTTTGTTTTTGGACCGAATCATGATTCCCATCTGATATGAACATCATTTTTCCACGTTGGTTTTTTCACGCATTCCGCCGGATTCTTCTCAGGTTCTACCGCTTGAAGACTTCGAAGGATGGGAAGGATCCTTGCCACTTTTTTGTGAAAACTTCACCACGGGATGTCTGCAAGGCGCCAGCATGTTGGGGTGGTTCTAGGGCCTCTAGGGGAAGCAGGGCTGCGCACTTGCAAAGTTTTTTTTTTTTTCTGTGGCATTTTTTTTTTTGTAGACAGAATGGCGAATCAGACACCTCGCTTTCTTGACACGCTCTCGACAACCATATGCAACCTTAACAACTTCATATGGCAGTATGCTGATGGAATCTGATACAGCTCACCATTCATTTGGGGGAATTCTCACTACAACAAAATTAGAGACATATCAGCTGGAGATGCGACAATTTGCCGAATTTGCCTGAGTCGTCATGTTAAATGTGGATTTCACATTTCAGTTGGGGATCCTTCGCAAATGACAGGGACCCCATTCGAACTCGAACCTCACCAAGCATGATGTTCATTTCAGGAAATCATCCCAGAAATATCCCCGCCTTCAACTATGAAAAACCGGAGATCCCAAAATTTCATTGTTGATCATTATTTTCCCATATTTTCCCCATGAAACATAGCAACTCTTCGGGGGGCGACATATATCCCATATCCCATTTCGCCATTTCCCCTACAGTACCCATCACATCATCTACCGGAAAGGCAGGTATCATATGGTTGGTTATATATCCCATCAAATATTCCCTTTTTGCTTGGTGACATCTTCCATATATTCCCCAAATATCAGACTGGGATTTTACATGGACATTCCATGACATCCCTACTAAATGGTGATATTCCCATTGTATACAAATTGTCTCTCCATTGTCATATCCCCATATTTTAAATATTGCAAGGTGGTGTTTCCCAGTTGTTTATCCCCACCAAGTGATCTACAGACCCAAGTTGGAGTCCCACCTTTGAAGGATCCCCCGCGATCCCGATGGATCCCGCACTGCCGCAGATGCTTTTGGGCGAAGCGCAAGGTCTGGAGGCCTTACGCTGCGCCACGGAACTGCTGAAGGTACCCAAAGTGCTCCACGTGGGCAACCGCCGCGACGGTGCGGAGTTGTCTCGGAGGGCGTTTCTGATTTTTTTTTCCGACCATAAGCCACGTATTAACCAGGGGAGATTCCAGGTTACCCAGGTTTGGGGATTTGGATGAATTTGGCATCTGTGCCTGTGCCTGAAATTTAGCCTAAGTTTATAATGTTTATAGCATTGAAGTCATTTCAGGTCACCTTTTGTGGTTTGGAAAATGCTGCTGGACGGAGAACTTGTCCTGGGTCAAAATCTCGGACTGACTGAGTTTGGTCGTTTTGGAAAAACAAGCATCCAGTCTCCCAATTTAGAGCTAAGCACATGTGTTGTTTTGGAGTTTGACCAACAAAGCAGGGGTGTTGAAGCAAGCTATTTTAGAAAAAATACATTTTTGTCATACATTTTTGTGGCAATAAAACATGGCAGCGAGACATGGTTGGATATCTCTCAAGAGTAGGAAAACCAAAGCTGCTGGTGGATATCCCGACAACACGACAACAGGTTCAGGTTCCTTCCTGGTGTTGGAGTCGCTTGGCATCGTTTTGGAGCCGCATTTTTTTTGGGAAAAAGACTTCTGAGTTTGGAGCCGATCCAGGGCTGTTTTGCAACTTTCTTTTCCTCCAAACAATGGATACTTAGTAACCTGTTTATTGCGTAAACGAACCATTTTTGGCCCAAAAAGATTCTGGTTTCCAAAGTTCATGGATTCGTTGAGATACGGAGTTTCAGGAATCTGGCGATGGTTTTTAGTTGTAATCCATCAATCCCCGGTAGGGCGATGAATTTTCTGAGGATCGAGCGATTTTCATTGGAATGCTGGGTGATCATTCCCAATTTTTGATGGAGTTATAACTCAATGCACCATCAACCATCAACCCCATGTTGCACCCCACTTTTGATGTTCTGTCAGTTACATGGTTTAATCATGTTTAATCTCATTTTCTACAGCTTGCCACAGCTTATCCATTCATTTCTCTGATCGTTCGCATCGTCCGAATCGTCCACTGAGATATTTGAACCTCGGTGGCAGACGAGACGATTTCCAGCTGGGTCTGGCCATGGGAGACTTGCACCGTGCGAAGGGTGCGAAGGGGCCAAAGGAGTTTGGTTTTGTGGTGGACAATACGATGCTTGGCTTCGATGCGGTTGGCTTCGGCTGGGTCCGGGTCCATTGGTTCATTGATAAACACAACTGGTCTGGATTCATTGGATCGGGTTTATAAAGTTTATAGGCCACTTGCCAAGAGAGGTGAACAACCACATAGATAAGTTATGAATAGTTATGATAAGTTGGTTGAACAAACTAGTAACTAGACCAACTGTTGAGTTGTGGATATGTCACGACGCATGGGTTGATACAATTTAGATCAGTTTGTCTAAGTCCTGAGGCCCACTTGGATGTGCATCTCAGTTATAGCTGGTCGTACCTCTTACCCTCTGGTAATTGAACATAGCGATGGAACATGGCACCATTTAGTTCGACGATGTACCTGGTATATAAACCTGCCAATTTCCACGGCTATGTAACAAGTTACCAAAGGATACTAACTTGGACACCATCAATTACTATATATACATACATATATATATATATACATGTATATATATATATAAGTGTGTGTGAACACTTTACCCCACAGATATCTGAGGTATATTCCACGTACAACTGGCTTATTTCCAATGGTTATGCCCCCCTGGGCTGCGCTCTGAGGATTGGGGAAACGCTTCAGCGGAACCCGTGGACAGAGGACTGGGTGGACTTCTTCCGTGAGCAGCGGCTGCGATTTCAGGCGCGCCAAGATGGCTGGGAAATCCTACAGAAATGGGGATGGGTCAATACCTATAGATACAATTTGTTAGGGGATGAACATTCATTTATCAGCAATTTTGATGTTCACTAGGTACCAGGGTTTTGACACACTGCCAAATGATCTAAAAAAAATAACTGGAATTTTGAGAATGATTTTCCTGGGAACATTTTCACAAGGATTTTCGATTTGTAACTTTGATTATGGAGAGGGTCGGGAATGTCGGACATGTAGTGTGGAAATTGGTCCAGAAATTGAGGCGAATGGAAGGTTACTTAGCTACTTGTAGTACGTCCTAGAATCGTTACTGGCTAGGAAACCTGGTGATTGTAAGTCACGGCGCTCCTTCCCAGAGTGCCAGGAAAGTAATAAGGGTTGCGCTGTCCCTGGAACAACGGGTGCGACAGTGCCCAAATGTGTGACGGGTTCATAGTTGTGACCTGTGCCACACCGATGGCGCTGGGTACTAAATTGACACATTTCCATTTGGGAGGAACATTCAAGTACTCGTAGGAAGTCTTCGCAAAATATTCCAGTGATGTTTGAAGTAAACTGAATCCAGGTACAGTACATAATGACATAATGACATAGTGACAACTTTCTATGCATCAATGGAGGACTTCCAACGACTTTCAACTTCTGAAAAAACACAACTTAGCCATCTTTCTAGTCTCCCTGTGCAGTCCTGACATCTCTTGATATCCCTGTGGTGAATGGTGATTTTTCAATAGCCATTCTCTCACGGAATCCTGGATCAGGTGGATCTGGCAGAAGACAGCTATGCCACTTATTTGTTTAATGCCATTGCGCCGGACCTCCACATGTGACTCGGCGATGTAATTGCCAGACAGGAGACAGGAGATCCGGCTGGTTTTTTTCACATGGCCGGCTGGGAAGTCACGAAGTAAATGGAGATTTTAATGGGAACATCATCTATGAATGGTTTATTTTTCCAACTAGCCGTGTTTGGTTGCCAGAATGAATAGACCTGGAGGCTGAACATTTTAAGGTGGAACCAAACACTAAAGATGCTATGATCGCCCAGTCCATCCTCTGGTCCATCATCATTTTCCGATGAACAGACACCCAAAGGGTTAGGAGTTGCTGGTGACATTTTTTTCCATTTCCATTTCCATGCTCAAAAGGCTGTCCGCCTTGCTGCGATATGCATAGCTCTCGAATTAGGAAAAGTCGACATATGGATGTCTGAAAATTGCCATAAGGCTAAAAGCTACCGGGGTTGATAGTCAGGTAAGGCGGTTGCATTCTGCCGGATCTGTGCACTGGCAGTGGCCGTTGCCTGAATCCAATCCCTCAGTGCAGGCCCATTAGGAATAGAACGCCAAGGTTTGACCTCAGCAAGGCGCCCAGCGCTAATCTCACTGCGAAGTTGGTCACAAAAGGCCACAGCAATCGCTCGTGATAGAGCCGTGGGGTACTCCTTGAGCCTGGATGTTCGGAATTCTCCGTCAGCCGCTTTACCAATAGCTGCAGTCGTCGGCCGAACTGCATCAGGAAGACTGCAGGCATATAGGGACTGCAGCAGACGAGGAAGGCGGTGCGCAAGTAAACCCGTAGGCTTAACCGCTTCAGCGCCCCATTGCCACTGCCCAATGTGGCTCAAATGGATGTCCGGATGCTGGCGGAAAAGTTCCGTCAATGGGGCCCTCCAGGTAGTGGGTCGCTCGGGGTCTTTGGGCATCCCTGGGTGCTCACTCAGGAAGAGACCCCCATGCGTCACATGACAACCAAGGGCTCGAAGTCCTTGTAGCCAAAAGTTGGTGCCTGTGTGGACCTGCTTGAGCTCACGGTTGGTAAGGTCTGGCAAACCATAAAACCAATCCATTGAGCGCAATGGCCTCGGCCATTTGGCGGCTTCTCCCGGCGGGGGCGGTGTGAATCTAGCTTCTGAATAGGTCTCACAGGGTGATCCAACCATGGTCAATGCCACAAGTCCGTGGACATAGCATTGCTCCAGTTGTCGCCATGCCGTGGAGGAGTGCCAAAGGTCACCATACCAAGGCGACACAGCAGTGTCCATGGACAGCACCACGAAATTGACCTTCAGGCCTTCAGCTAGTTCTTGTAACTGCCAATGTAGGTCTCCTTCGCGCCGTCGGCCCGAAAAAAGGTGAACTACAAGGAGGCAGGGTTTATCATTTGCGGCGTCAAGACTTGAAATTGTTGGGATGGTGCGGCAGCTCGGCATCGAGTCCCATCGCATAGTGCGCAATGCGTCATGCCATTGGACTTGCTCATGGAAAGCACTCGGCACCCGCTGTCTTGTGGTGACACGTTCACGACCGTTGGCTGTGCCAAGTCGGATAGGGCGGTGTGGACGATCTGGTTGCTGAAGCTCGGCAGAGAGCTGGTCATGCCGGACCCGTGCGCGGGCCAATCTTCTCAGCCGCTCTGTGCGTGGGAAGAGCTCTGCCGTGTCAGCAAATTGCTCGTCCAAGAGGTATTCAATCTCACCATCAAGCAGACCAGCGCTGATATCAGGCAGAATGTGCTCACCCCACTGCTGAAAAACAAACGCCGCCCACTCATCAAAGTCCTGTCCATGCACATCAAGGAGCTGAATCCAACCATCGGCGAGGTCCATGGTCACAACCTCGCCATGCAGCTGCTTCTGCCGGATCCAGTTCTTTGTGTATGCAGTCAGAACATCACCCAAATGTAAACCAGCTTCCAGATGCCCTTCCGGTCGCTCAAAGCATTGCATCAACTCTTCCAGCTCGGCGATCTCAGCCTCCACTGCCGCTAGCATCTGCAAACGTGCATCGTCCATGGGCATGGGCGGCCCTTCCGCTTGGAGAGCATCCAGGCGCACGGCATGAGCATGTGTGCTAGGCAAGGTTTGTGATTGGAACCCTCCTACAAACTGAGCCTTGGTTAGTGCATTAAAACACTCATTTACCCCACCGCCTCTTGGCATGTACGCCAGGTGTAGGGCCAGCCGATTGCTTGTCCAAAAGTATCGAAGACATGCTGGACAAGTGGCCCCCGTGACGAACTCGTGCTCCTGCGCATGGAGTCCATGGCTCTTCCGCTTGTGTAGGGCAAGGCCTTGGCTCGACGTAAAGGCGCGTCCACATTCACATACATGTAGTTCATGTCGTTCTGCAGCAAAAAGTCCATTGAAGTCAGGTATGAAAGAAGCCCCTCCTGCCTTCAATCCATTGAAAATGCAACGATGAAAGCATTTGGCATCCAGCATGATCTCCTCTTGCAGTCGATGTCGACGCACTGCCTTCCGCAATGAACGCTTCCACTGCTGAGGGCCTGCTTGCCAATAATCAATGAGCTGAGTCAGATCTTCACGGTCATCAAATGGCAGGTCATTGGGGAGGGTTTGCCGCAACCAGCTCAAATCCGCATAGAGCCCTGTCAACCATGAGGAGTCCTTACAATGCTGAAACTCCAGGTGAACCAACTGCTGAAGAAACTCAGGGCCAACCTGAAATAGCCTTTGGGCATAGGAAAGTCGATCAATAGCCAAGCGTACTCTGACATCCAAGGCTTGCGTGGCATGGAGAAGCTGCGCATTGCTAAGGTGTTCCTCATCTGAGTGTTTATAGATCTTCCTCAGCATGGTGTGGTACACTTTGCGCAGTTTGTCCATCTGCTGGAGTGTGGGCGTAGCCCATGCTCCAATCCCAAAGAAGAGTTTAGAGCACACCAGAGACTGAAAAAATCGCAAGCGCAAAGTCAATGGATAATGCCGATTGCCTAGCACAGCCCGGAAGACCGTCTGAAAGGCAGCTTGGGCTGTGCCAATCCGCTGTCGCAGTTCCGGCTCAAATGAATGGCTTGAGGCAAAAAGGGTTCCCAAATGCTTGTACGTCACCATGAAATGAAGCCAAGCCGTCTGACCATCTGCCAAAACAATCTGCATCCCTTTCTGATCACCTAGTAAATGCAGTTTCCTCATTTCAGGTGCATGCGGGCCAACAAAGGTGAGCACTGCGCTCGTCTTCCCCTTGTCAAAGTTGATCGTGAAACCACGCGCAGTAAACAGCTCATGGACCTTTTGGGTGAGTTCTGCAACCAAATCAATCAACGTCAGGGCAGACGGCGAAGCAACAGGAATAGCAAAATCATCTGACCAAATGACGAAAATGGGATCAACCCCAAGTTGTTGGAAAACTGTCGCAAGCTCTGGGTGCTGGCTAATCCACACTCTCAGATCTGTCGCCACCTCGGCCATCAATAAATGAAAAATGGCGTCCGCCAAGGGTGAGCCAGGCCTAGTGCCTCGAAAGGTGTGAACAAGATCGCAACCCGACAAAGAGTACCATGTGCTCTCATGAATGTCACGCAGGAGCCGCATCAGCACAGGGTCAATGTGGAGCTTATCCATGACTCCAATCAGCTGATCCCCAACCTCTTTTGCTGCAGCTGGTGACTTAGCTGAGGCCAAACTCATAAGAACAACATCCCAATCCGCTGGTGACCCAATGCCCGTGACAAGCTGTCTAACCAAATGATGAAACGCTGTCGCCAAATCGACATAGAGAATGGCCGAACTCATACTTTTGGCAGTGAAGACATTGGTAAGTGCACGTAGAGACTGCGAGCCAAAAGAGACTTGCTGCCCGGCAAAGCCACCAAGTTGCGCAGGATCGCGCTGAGCACTGGCCTGTCGCATCAAGCGAGCACGTGCTATGGCGTGGACTCTTTTGGCAAGCGTGGGCAGGAGGAGAATGCCACGAAAATGCTTCGCTTCAACGGCACCCAATTTTTTTGGAATCATCTTGAGAAATCCTCCCTTCCCTTGTACCGGTTCGGTTCCCCAAACAAACATTTTGAGCACGACCTGGTAAAAGTAGCGCCCAAGGAAGGCGGCGTGCCGGTGATACACGCCCGATGGAACTGCGTCAAAACCAGTGGCACGGTCTGCACAGGTCGCACGTAGTGCATCTTCAACTTCTGGAAGGGTTGGCAAACTTTCAATGGAGACACAAGCCGGCAAATCCTGGTGGGCAGCCCGGGCTTGGTCTTGCACACATTTGGCAACCAGACCTGCCGCTGAGGCTGGTATTCCAATTTCCAGTTGCTCGAAGTGGCGAGCGCTCTGTTCTTCTAAATGGGCTAGCTTGTAAGGACTGTAGCCAACCCGTCGGTTTCTGAATTTCGGCAGAGACCTTCGAATGACTGCCCATAATTTCTTCACATCTTTGGGCTCCAAAAACTCAGCACCGTCTTGCAAAAGGTTCGCAAAGAAGGTCTTGTCATCGTGCCTGAGGGCCTGCGTCACAAGCCGACCATATTGCCGAAACTGAAGCCACGCATGAGCGATCAGGCGGTCTTGCTGCCCAAGAAGTTCATGGAAACCTGCATGGTCATCATGATTACGATGCTTCCACCGCCCAAAATACATCTTAAGGATGGTCTTCTTCTGAACACGAGCATGGTCTGCCAGCGTAGAGCGCCATTGCCGCTTCTCGCGCACAAGCGTCCATGTTGACTCGGAAATGGTGGTCTTCAACGGTTTACGTTGATTCTCAACTTGTTGAGGCTTCAAATGGTCAATCAGGGCATCTTGTAGCTGTTGATAATGCGAGTGGATGTCCAACTCAAAGCTGCATGTTGCAGGAACTTCCAACCCTTGCCAATTCAGCTGAGCGGGCTCAACATGAATGCGCTGCGCCGCATGCCGATCGGCTGTAAATCCACTGACTGGTCGTGCCAGCTCAAACCTGGCTTCAACACAGACTGCAGCATGATCAGCCCTCAGCATAGTGGGGTCAACAATCTCACTGACCCAAGCCATGCAAGACGAGTAGTTCCAATGTAGCGGTACTCCAACATAGTCAATGCGTTTGGTGTTTCCTGTAGAATGCGTCCAGGTTGCACCTTCTCCACATTGACAAGACTCAAATGTCGCTGGCAACCACAACCCATTCTTGGAAACATAACCTTCGAAAGGCTCCGCTTTCACATCCTCCTTGGTGGCCTGATAGTCTCCAATATGTTGGGAAGTGTTCATGCCCACCACTGCATTGGCATCTGCTAGCAGAATGACAGGCCACTGTCGCAAAGAAGTTGGTACTGCTTCATGCAATTGATCCCACCAGCACCCAATGGTCTGCAAATCCTGGCCTGAATGAGGGGCGTGAGCAGCAACAACCAGGCAACGCAAATAGGGCGTCGCAATCCGGATGATCAAAAACCGAGGGTCAAATGCCACAACTTTCAAGTGATCCTCCCGGAAAAAAGCTGGACTCCTCTTGTCAGAGCTCGTTTGTCTCACCATGGCATAAGGACGAGTACGAGAAACTCCAACCATAATGCCTCCTTGACCACTGGCGTCAGCAGCTGCTTTCAACAGGAAGAAGTCGTCATCACTAACCTGATGGAGCCTGCGCAATCGAGTTTCTTGGAGAGCAAAAATGGTAATCTTCTCTTCATCCAACTGCCGCAAAATTGCTTTTTGGCGGGCAAGTCCAGCCATGGATGTGGCAGTCTCTTTGGTGCCCTTCAACGTAAGCACATTGCATGACGAAATGCGTAGATGCAATGTAGCAACTTCATGTCCAGCTTCATTGGCGGGAGATTGACATACTGGCATAATTGCTGCTTCAGGCTGGGAGGTTGGTCCAGGGAGGTAAAGGCAGCCATCTTTCCATTTCGTAGAGAACTCCTCCGCAAAAAGAATCCATGCCCAACTCATTCTGTTTGTGCACTCCCTCGTTGTGATGGTGTCAATCCAATCATCAAAGGGTGTAAGTCCACCATGAGCACGAGCTTCATTGGCAAGGCAGTCAACGAGCTCATTACCAGGTTCCCCGGTATGACCACGCACATGCTGGTAATGGAGTTGGATGTGAAAGCAGTTTTCAATCAAGAGGACTATGCTTCGAAGGCAAAGCCCAAGCACTGGGTGCGACACACAGCTCCAATCTCCGGCTGCTTGGTGGCCAATAGTCAATGCCTCATAGCATAATGTAACCTCAGGACAGGAGCCCACAGCTGCCCGGTGGATCTTGAGGAGGTCATACACAAATTTGTGGGCTACGATCCCGCCGACCAGTTCAGCCAAATAGGAACTTTCATGCCGGGGTAGGGCACTGCTCAAAGCACCTGCAAAAACCCAGCCCTCTGCCGTAAGGAGGAAAGCTGCAATAGCTGTACCTGCTTTGGCAGAGCCTTCATCTGGGTGTTGGATATATGATCCATCAAAGTAAACACGCAATTGAGTCCCTGCCGCTTGTTGATCCCACCATTGATGTGTCCAATATGTCGAAACATGCGGCGGCACGATCGTAGGCAGGTCAAACTGTGGCAAAAAGAGATGCGAGTCGAACCAGTCAAAAGCATGAAGCACCATGTGGAAATTGATATGTTGGGGTTGGGAAGGCCACTGCGCATGAGCCACCACGTCAGTTGTTTGGCGCTCTTCCTCAACCCTCTTCTTCATGGTCAGATGTGTTTGCAGCATCTGAACACCCGCCGCTCCTGCACGCACCGGAGTGATGTACAGAGAGAAGCCGTCAGCGTCACGTCCAGGATGGCGACGGCCCGGCAACAGTGGTTCGGTGCCGTGCCAAACCTGACATAGGAATGGAGTGAGGGGCACATTACCCCATGGGCTATACCCACATGCAGCCACAATGTGTTGGGCCTCAATGTGTTCATGCACAGTTACCGCCATGCGTGTAAGGCGATGCCGGCGATGCCTCTGGTCAAAGATGGTCACTAAAGGTGTCGCCATCATAGCTGCCGGTGATTGTATCAGAATGATATGCGCAATGATATTGGGCTCCATTTGAGGTGGCTGGGGAGTCACAATGTGAAACTCCAATGGCGCATTCACATTTACATGGTCAGCCCACACGCTGCGGATCTCAGTTTGCCATCTCGTCGGATCATCATAGAGCACTACAGGTCTGGGCTCATTACATACCTGGGGGCCTCGTGCTTGGTCGACAAACCAGCTGAGCACTCGCCCTGCTCGTGCTTCATCCTCCCAGGCACATGCCACTTCATCCCATAGTGCATGTAGATCTTGGACAAATTCTGGCTGCTGTCTGAGGATCTGCTGCTCCTGCGGGATGAACTCAATGGCGTTTGGATTAAATCGAAACATGTTTGTTGATGACGAAGGTTGCGTTCGCTGCATGAGGTCAAAGGTGTCACCCTCAGCGTCTGCTGGCTGCAACCAATTCGGAATGGTTGAGAAAACAAGTCGCACCTCAATGTTAACCGCCGGTTCCAATGGTTCGAAGTCAACAATGCCAATGGGAAATCCCCGCAAAGAGACTGAACATCTCATCTGCACACATCTGGCTTGTAATTCAACAAGCCGCAGAATGCTAAGTTGATGCTGTAGCGGCTCAGTCAGATATGCTCGGTGTTGCCATCGTCGTGAATCAAGGCCTTGGTCGTGTATGCTAACTACAATTGGGACCAGTGGAGGATGCAACCCTTGATCTAAGATGACATGCGCCTGCACACATTCAAAGACGCTGCATGGTGGAACTGGCTGCACAACTCGCAAAGTCAGAGGTTCTTCCGGAGCCACATGATCAGCCCAAGACGCAACAATGTCGTCCGTCCAAAACTCCTCATCAGCAGTCAAACGAACACTCCGCCCTTCATAGCAAACAACATGACTCTCCGGCCGCAAATACCAGGTAGTGAGATAGATCACTGGCCCTTCCTCTTCACATTCAATCAGATCTCCATGTCGCAATGCAGCCCTCAAGAGCTGTCGCTGTTCATGAGCCAGACGGGTCCTGTCGCGGGAAAAATGCCGCTGTGCCCTTGGTCGATCACCACGGTCATCGACAGTCCCAATAGGCAAGGTGTCATGATGTGGATCTGTCTTGAGTTGAAGGGGCTCAGGCCTTGAGCTCATAGTGGCTTGCTGCTGAAAGAATGCTAATGCTCTTCGACATCCTGGAGGCCTGATATGATCTTCATCCATGAGATCCCGTGCAATGCCAATGGCGACTTCCGTGTCCAATGCTGGATCTTGTGGGGGTGGCACAATAATACGAATGTATTTGCCATGCTCCATGTCATGAACTCTGGTATCTTGCGCCAACCAAGGGACATGGTTTTCATAAACCACACATGTGTCAGCTTCAAGTTGGCAGTACTCATACAACCCTGCCAAAAGAAGTAGCTGTTCACGATGAATTTGGGGGTGAATTCTGACAACACGGCGGCTGGTGGCAGTTGGAACAAGCAGTCCGCTAGGCAAAGGATGAAAATGAATTTCAACATCGACCAATATCAAACGGTCATCAGAGCCAAATGGAACATCTTGAACTGCTTGCAAGATAACTGCTTCTTCGGAGGCAGCATGAACTCCGACTGGCGTCACAGCAAGGTAGTGGAAACACCTAGCCTCTCGTCTCGGCATGCCGCTTGCTCGAATAATTCCACTCAAAATGGACATGTAAGAACTTCCTTGTACAAAACAATGTACATCAGGTGCAGCCAGACGATACACCAACATGCTAAGATCTCCACTGTGCAAACTGCTCATGTCATCGTCATCATCCCCACCACCTGCTCCACCAGACGGATCCGACAACTCACGTTCATGTGCGTCTGGACAGTCTTCAGCTGGCTCTGGTCGGTGAGGGGGGGCAGCTGCTGGAGCGAGTAGCCATTGGCCCTCCCCTGATGAGCCTGCTGCTGCCGCTCTACATGGTTCAGGACGCGCATTGACAATCAAAATTGTGAGAGAATCGCCTGCATGAACTTCAAAAATCGGCGCCAAGGTAAATGGAATGGTTGCCCATGAGTGCGTGAAGGTGCATGTGATGTCTGGATGGTTACAGCTATGTAGAACATCTGCGGCTGATGCTATCGCCACTCCTCCAACTTGCCGTGCCAGCGAACTCGCAAGCGCAAAAGATGTGGGCGGCGTGGTCCTCAAATTTCTGTGAACTGTGATCAATGCAGGCATACGATGCGTCCATGTACCTTGTGACACAATAATGTCAGCATGCACTTCACGGGCAAGATAGCCCCTATATGGGTCAGGTTTGACAACATGAATGCGGACTTCTTGATTCGGTTGAATCATATCCCGCCATGCCCCCATCAAATCTCGTTCCCAATGGCGCCAATCTTCGTCAAATTCAAGAAACCGAGGATGAAGATTGCTTCGCAGGTCAACATGATGCACATACCAGGATCTGATTCGCATCGCACCATCACTGTCCAAATTGGTGAATGCTCGATGTGCGTCAGCCAGCTCAAAGACATCATGCACAAAATCAGGTGCCAAGGTAGGATCTGGAATAACATCTGGATCTTCCTCTTGTTGATCCCCTCCTCCTGGGATCTCTGGCGGCAACGGGCTGTGCCAAGCATCCGTCAGCCGATTCTGTTTGTGCAAAGGCTGTGGGTTCTGCCGGATCAACACGGCCACTTCGGACTGCGGTTCCTGGCATCTCCACACCAAGGTCGAAAGAGAATGTATCTTTTCATATGCATCACGCGCCCAAACCCAGGGTCGGATGAATTTGCCCCACGGTTTACCACGCCAAGAATGAAGAGCATCATGATGAGACTGTAGCTCCAACATCTTCAATGTGGTGTCCGGGCCAAAAAGGATTTGGACTTCCTCTGCAAAATGCACAGAACGAGGAGGTCGCTGTGGAACTTCACCAACCTGAAAACTGTCGTGACAAGGTAGGGAAGCCACAGATTGGCATGGCCAGTTCCCCTGGACTGGTTGGTTGCCGAGCTCAAACTCGAGGGCTACCGCACTTTCTCGGGCTTCAAGCTGTGAAACAAAATCAACTTCACCATGAATAGAATGCTGGAGCCCCAATCCAGGAGCATAGCACTCATGCGACCATGCAGGCTTCCCACAATCGTACAATGATGTCACTGACCGTGAGCCTTGCCAAAAGGCTGCATGGATGGCAACGCCGCAGACGTAGAGGCAGGTGCTCCTCCCATAGGCGCGTCTGCTGGGGGCGCTAGCGCCTCCTCTTTTCGTGGGCGCTTTTTCATCTGCTCCTGTTCTTCGGCATGTTCTTGATCGGCCTGCTGCGCAAAATCCTGCAACGATTTTGTCAGATGTTGGAGGCCTACTTGAATCTTCATGGAACTCTCCTCTTTCACCATCTCGCTGTCCATGGCGGCAGGATCGTCCTCGGCATCGATGGCAATGATGCCTTGATCTTGAAGCTCCTTGAAGACCTGTTGCGCTTGCTTGAGCTCCTCTCGTGCTTGCCCAATGGCTCCAAGATTCACTCGCTCTTGGTGTTGAAAGCGCTCTGTGTATTCCTGCCATCTCTGGACAGATTGATGCAAGAATTGGCGCCATGTGGCTAAGTTCTGCGCCCTTTCGTGGCAGGCATGTTCTAACGCCGCATGTGCCTTCCCTAGGACTTCCACTGCTTCGTGCATCCCTTTGATCTTCATTTTGCCATCTTTCACTGAGGTGTCCTTGAGCATCTGTGCCACATCCGGAGGTAGTTCCGTCTCGTTCTTCTTGAGGGTGGCCAAGACTTGCCGTAGTTTGGATTCTGCCTGTGAGGCAGTGTCCGGAGCCACCGATGTCTTGCCATCGTTGTAGGGTGGAGGCGGTTGCATCCAAGCAGTATCCATGGTACTCATGTAAGGTGGGATGGGTGGCGGTGGCAGAGGCGCCATGCCTTCCTGTCCCATAAATCCCTTCTGAGACCCTCTCATCTCGCCTTTGCCCTTGCCCTTCCCTGAACGTCCTTGGTTGCCCTTGCCACGACGGGATTGAGGGCGTTGTTGGCGGCGTCGAGGACTTTGTGATGCATTGCGTCCCCAGCTTTGCCAATCCTCCCAAGAGGCGTTGGTATAGGTCTGATTCCTGTGCGTAGATGTTGAAGTTGCCTCTGGATAGGAGGAGTCTATGCAATTCTCCCACCATTGACCGCATCCCGGGCAATACATGACGGTGCCCTTGACCATGCGGCGACAATCTCCACATTTCCACGGTGCTGCTTTTGCTGCTGCCATTGCTGATTGAACCTTGCGCAAAAACTTGGGATCTCTTGAATGGTGATTTTGGAGCACTTTCCAAATGTGCAAAAGGCCCTGCTGATTCAATCGGCGGAAGCCCTTGACGTGTAAGTGCCACCGAAGCCTGGCTTGAGCTCGCTGCCGGCGCTGGGATCTCCGCAATGAGGCAGTCGCCGTAGTGCAATGTCACAAGCTGGTCAAATTCAATGGCGTGCTCAGTGAAGAGAAAGTCCTTGTCTCCCTTCAGCAGGATCGACCCAAGCACGAGGAAGAACAAGGCCCAAGACATACACAAGGGTGAGGTCAAAGCAGAGCTCGCCGCAAAGCCAGAACTCGCCAAAACACGCTGCAGTCAGTAAGGTCGCGACGAGCAACCCGCGGGTCACAGCAAAACCCGCTAAGGTGAAGCAACCAACAGGGGACCCTTAAACTAGTCCAAAACCCTGCTGGAGCCAAAACCTTGGTGGTGACATCTGCGAAAAAAAAACACTATTCATTTAACTTAGTCCCCATGATATTCACCATAAATGACACCATGATATTCCCAATAAATCCCATCAAATCCCATTAAATCACCATTGTATAAATCCCATTAAATCACTATGAAGTTCATTAAATCACCTTTGATGTAGAATTTCCCTTTTGTTTCTTTTCCTGAAAGTTCAAAGTGGTGGCAAACAAGTCGTGCAGCACTGTGGACATCCTTTTGGAAACTGCAAAAAATGGGTTTCACAGCCAAATATCATATCAACTAGGTGAAATATATCTCTAAAAACTATCTCAAATCATATTCCCATATCCCCAAATTATTTTTCGTGAACATCTCATATCCCAGATCTCTCCCACTTAAGTTCTTAGGTTCCAAAAAACCTTGTGGCCACATACGTCAAAGGCTCTTCGAGGACATCGAGGTGCGCCCCTCGCTGCTGCACGGCGACTTTTGGAGTGGCAACGTCGCAGTCGTCGAGGATCGGCCGGCGGTCTTTGATCCTGCAGCCTACTACGGACACCACGAGGCCAGGCCTTGATAGTTGAGCATGATTTATATATTATATAAAATATATATTATGTAACGTGGGTTTCAACCATGGTTTATATATTATATATTAAATATTAAATGTTTTTCTATTGTGTGGGAAATTAATATGATTCAAACTTCAAACACATCGGGATGAAGTTGATAAATGATTGTTCGTTGATGAGTAGTTCGGGGGTTATACTACCATGTATCATCACCATCCATGAACTGGGAATCCCTTTCTTACTAGTAAGTATGATAATCGGCGTTGATCATGATTACGATCATACTCTAGTTATATTATATTGCATGACATAATAAACTTAATAGCAATAAGAATAGTAATAATAATGATGATAAGGATAATAACAGTACTGATATATATATATATACAGTATATAATGTGTTTATATCATATTTATATTCATATAGCTGTGTGTGTACATGTATGTATACATATACATACATTCACGTATACCGTATACTAATATAGAATTCGGTATCCATGGTGCCGTGCTTTTGAATCTCTGGGATTTGGTGGTTATGTTCCATTAATGGGATGATTTACCCAACGGACTCTAATGTGGTAAAGCCCACTTTCATAATCACACTCTCCAATATAATTACACTCTCCAATATAAGCATAAATGGATGTAAGTGAGTGGTAAACATCATGCCAAATGCTCGGTTTGTTTTTCATTGGGTGGATCCCCAAATTCATTTGATAAATTATAGTGACCTCAGCTATTTTTAAGCTTAGAGAATTGCTACAATTCAGCCAGATTCATACTTTTCAGAATTGGTTGAAACCACCCACCCAGCACACAACGCGTTCACGCGGTTGAGGCCGAGTGGGGCATGTCTCGCCCTGGATCTCTGTCAGATGACTTTTGGAGAGGTGACCAGTCGGCAGAAAGCCCTGGTTTCCACCGCCCATAGCCATATAGGTCTCCTGCTGTCCTTTTTTCACATCAAAACACCATCTGACTGGCATAGTAAAACCGCGACCTGACTGGATTAGCAAAAAACTTCATTCAACTGGTGAGTGTAGAAGCATCATTAGTTTATTAGTTCTACTTTCCTATATAGCCTATGCAACGAACCTTATGATCCCATCGAGGCTTTACGACCTGCCATTGTTTTTTCGCTGGTTCTAACCAAGGATTACCCTCTGATAATCAAACGTAGCAATGGAAAATCCCTTGTAAATGGAGGTTTTACTGGGAAAATCATTTGTAAGTGAGGGATCATCACTGATCATTGCTTAGGTCGCAGAATTGGTTGAAGAGATAATTCACATGTTGCACCCCTACATCCGGCGGTTACATCCGGGTGTAAAAACCAGGTTTTTGTGTGGATTTTGCCCGAAACAAAACCAATCCATCCAAGGTAGCAAAGTTGGTTTAACGATCTATAACTAACATTTCGCTATATCGGGGTTTATGTTAGAGATATCGAACTAGTTGGGGTAACATAAACCAACGTTTCACTGGGAGGCACCATCCCTGCGCCCTGAGGCTACAGACAGCACATTGTTGAGGATCCTGGATTTGAGGAGCGCAGGCCGCTCTACCGCGCCTATCACCAGCTGAATCATTTCAACCTTTTTGGAGGTCGGGATGTGGTTCCAATGGAAACATGGGAAAATCGAGATTGATGGGAAAAGAATGGGATTATAATCCACATGAATTAATCCACTTAATGGGATATATCTATCCTTCGTAATCCAACATGGCTAGCTGGGAAATCGACTCCACTTAATGGGATATATCTATCTCCACTAATGGGATATATCTATCCTTCGTAATCCAACATGGCTAGCTGGGAAATCGACAAGTGGGGCTTTTTCCTGTGCCAGTTGATTACGAGAGTATAATCGTGATGAAGACTGATTAACCATCAATAACTTGAGCTAGACAACTTTGGTTTTGACAATCAAAAAGTTCAGTCTCTCTTGAGGATGATGGGAGAGTGACAGCGATGTGTACATGAGATAGCACCATGAAGATCCTTCTAAGAGTCTAAGAGTCTCCTGCTCGTAAGCGAAAAATCCATCATCTCCAGATTATTTTTGCTCCCTACGGGCTACAGATCCGCCGGTGTGTCGACGCATTCCCACATATTGGTACATATTGAATCTATTGTATACCATGATATCGCTACTGTAATTTGTAATACTATATAGTAGGTGATTTCCCTATCCATTTTCCAATGAAAAAAGGGAACACACGGGAAGATTTGCCAGTTCCCGGCCGGATCTCCATCGCCAGGTGACTACTTGACTCGGGCCATTCGGTCGCTGGAAGCGGTGAAGCAGAGCCTGGAAAAAAAAATCGGGGCCCAAGGGGCGAATTTCCGGAGGGTGCGCAGCAACATGAGACCAACATGGTGGATTTTACCCTCTGGTTATGTCAATATAGCTATTGAAAATCGTTATTTATAGTGAGTTTTCCCATTAAAAATGGTGATTTTCCATAGCTATGTTAAATTACCAGAGGGTACATGATTTCATCAACAAAAAATGGTGGATTCGATGGGAATCGATGAAAAAACCACATCCCATGTTTTTTTGGGAGGATGAACAGCAGCTATTTGGATGTGAGTTCACCTAACATTTTGGGTTTCCATATGATTTTTCTCAATCATCGGGATCTGACATGGGAATGTGGGTATGGCATTGTATGGGTCAACCACAATGAGGGTACCACTTGACCCAGAATATTTTCATATCTTATAACATCTTATAACAATGAACTGGTTGGAATCCAGCCATGGGTAGTTATGCAAGTTCTACAAGTTATACCCTAGCATTTTTGCTTGATCACATCAGATTCCCATTATTCCCATTCCACCAAGAAACGTCCGTGACAGGCTCTGGCCCCTTCCGTTCTACGTGAGCACGCGGAACTTTCCCTTGGTGCGCTGTCCGTCCTTTGGGCAATTTCAGGTAAGCTCATTTTGCAATGGGCAGTCCCCATTTATCACAGCAACATCATGTACTTACTTATTTAATCTTATTTATACTTATTCACCAGTGTTTTTTGGCTTAATCATTGGTTGGGGATACAAATTTCTCCTTTCCAGTGCTAGCTTTGTTTGCCGGAGGGTAAGCCACTCTTAAATAGGAATCGGAGGGATCTGACTTAATCCGCCAAAATCATTCAAGGATCTGAAATACCAAACATCCAGATTTGACCATCCCAAATATCAGGATTTAACCTGCCAAGAGTCTCAAGAGTGTTGTTTTTCTTTAAAAAAAAACACCCCAAAAAATCAACAGAAAGGCTTGTTGTGGGCGCGCAAAAAGGCAAAATTTCCTAAAAACATTACATGGTCTAAAGCAATATTGTTTTTTTTTTGCCATGCATACACAAGCCTTTTCCAGTGGAAATAGAACATCAATTGCCTCAGTTTCGTTGATCATCCTTTGCAGATCACCATCCAATCTCAGCCCCTGTATGGCAGGTGGTCATGACCCTGTCATGGCTTCTGCACATGGATTCCCATCTGGATGTCTCGGTGGCATACTTCACATCAGGCTGCGGTGGCGGTTGCAGGTCGTCCAGAAAACTCTGATGGTGTATTTATGAGCGCCCAAACTCTGGGTATGGGTCACATTTGTGAGTTGAACTAATAAATTGTGGCTACTTACTTGAGGTGTATGAGATCTTGACCCATCGTGCGAGATGGCAAGTTGCGGTGGCACCTGATTGGCACAGCAGTACTTCAGGTTTTGGGGAGTTCTTCGAATGGGCTGATTCATCATCTTCCCCATTATATCAGCCCGGGTGCATTTCTGGTTGGTGGTTTGGAATATTGTTTTTATTTTTCCATATATTGGGAAGAATCCCAACTGACTAATCTTTTTCAGAGGGGTTGAAACCACCAACCAGATTTGTTGTTGGAATGTTTTTCTCCATTTTTCGATCCAAGCTTTGATGCTGACACGTTCTCCCAGCTTTGACTCGTGCGCCGCAGTTGTCTTCCCGGATTTCTTTGAAGAGTCGGGGGACACCCGGGGATATCCGTGGGGATTGGTCCTGGATCGATATTGGTCCTGGGTGATATTTGAGGTACCTTTATGGACCGACATTGGTCATTTTTGGTATAGAAAGTGTTCTAGTAATTGTAGAATATGGCTATAGATCAATACCTATAGATACAACTTGTTAGGGGATGAACATCCATTTACCAGTTATTTTGATGTTCACCAGGGGTACAGGGTTTTTGACCCATCCCCATATCAGTTTGACCCATAGCCACATGCGATATCACAAGATGTATCAAGATGTGATAGTCGATCAATGCCCATGTGGGTCGTTGGTTTCCAACTCGACTTCCAGGCCGTTGTCCACAAGCCATGATTGATTATGGGACTCTACCCTCTGGTAAACTAACATAGCTATTGAAAATTGCCATTTATATTGGATTTACCCATTAAGAATAGTGATTTTCCATAGCTATGTTAGTTTACCAGAGGGTAATATCTTCAGCTAGATCAAATTTAAATGTTCATTCTTGGCGTTGAAAGGCATCTTTCTGGGTAAATTACATCGACCTCACTGTTCTCCCTCACTGGAATGATGGTGAATGTATAAGGGAATTATCCCAATATAGCTCAACATTTCAGGTTAGTGCATGATTATCATTTACCCGTATAATCCCAGGTATATGTGCATCATGAAGCATTATTTGCCATCATTGACCATCACTCATCACCAATAACCACATCGCGTCCACTTTTTTTCACCTTTTTTCCTTTCCATCTGATCTTTTTTTGGGCTTCAAGACAGCATCTTCCGCGCTGATCCGCCTTTGGGAATGGATCCCAAGGTGATCAAAACGGGCCCTGGGGCTGCGGGTTTAGTGAAATCCCCAGTTTTCAAGTAGGGTAACAGCACTTTGGGACTTACTACTGTCAGAGTTCCTGTCAGACTTACTGTCAGACTTATTAACAATGCTTATAAACCAATTTTGAAGTGGGATGATCCTCCAAATAGTGAGTGGAATGGCCATGAAATGAATGCGAAGGGGGACAAACATGTCCATTCAGCTTTGTAGGTATGACTGTTAGGCACAGTTCTGGAAGCGGGTGGGCCAATACTTTGGAATTCAGAATTTCGAAAAGCCATGTTATTGTGAGTGCTGGGTCTCAAATGGTTCGTTTCTCCTATCTTGCCGTGGATCCAATGGATACCAGTGATGTTCCCGGTATATTTCTGATTGGCTCAAATGATTTACGGACAACCATCGACGGTTGAGTAGTGTTTAGCAAATTAATTTTCATGAAACAACCAATTCCCAAGTTTTTCCATGGGTAGGATTCAACCCACCCCACTTGGCCTTTTTTCACATGTCAACCCGCCACAGGATGCAGTCGGTGACATGGATGCCGAGTCCTTGCAGAAGCTGCAGGTGCCAGTCTCGGATCATGGCGATGTTCCAGATTTTTGCTGGAGATAGCCTCTGGTAAAACTAACATCACTATGGAAAATCACCTTTTTTTAATGGGTAAATCAACTATAAATGGATATCTCACTTGGATGATTTTCAGTGATATCTCTGATATGTTGCTAGCTATCATACTGCCAACCATGAAAACAAACCATCATGATTAGTGCTGATAAAGACATACCATCATATTGGGTTGTCTGAAAATAGGCTTCCAACAACAATCCCATGCTTTAAACCGCAATTGTTTTGCCATATTTTCCCCACCCGAATATGGCCAGAACTGGGTTCATCCCCTCCGACAGCAGAATGGTCAGGTGCGACCCTTCGTGCTACTGTCCGACCGGCAGGACTGGCTGAAGAGCTTGCAAGCGGAGGCGCTTGATGGGGGATCTCCGGTATCTTGTTTTTTTTTCCCCATTTTTTCAAACATCCACTTAGTTGAAATGATAATTAACCATGAATAATCCATGAAGTGGATTTTTCTACGGGATTGTAATTTGTTTATGCTATCAATGTCAAAATCAATGGGATTTTCATGGGAAAAATCCATGGGATGATCGAAGTGCTGGGGAATTTTTCAGCCATGGAGCTGACTACTCTGGTAGGGCAAAGTGGTGATGTTTAAGATGGGGAAAGCCTGATTTTGGATGGGAAATTCAGGTAGAATGACTTGAAAAAGGCCAGCATTTTTTCTATCATACACTGGGATATGATGGGATTCAACCAAGCCAGAGTTGCTGCTTCCAACATCTTCCCCTTTGTTGCAGGTCACGTTGCATAGAGTATATACAATCATCCCTATTCTTAGGTTTCATCACATTTCCTCCTCATCCCTGGTGCGTTGCTGTTTGAAACTCCATGTAGATTCAAACGCAAGCTATTTGAGACTGCTCGTATTGGAGAACACATTTTGAAACTACAGATTGAAATCCAAGGCAGCTATTTGGAAAAACACAGCTTTCCCATGTGGTAAATTCGAAAATAAATTTCATCAACAATCCCCAATTGGGTTTATGAATGCAATTGGGTTTACCACATGGGGTTACCAATACGTATACACAATGAAGAAAGACCACAAGTTGGGTACTCACAATCACTTGCCACCATTCTGATTGACTATATCAGATCAAGACCCGATTTTTTGTTTGATGATTTAGCTATCTTTGGTACTCAACTGGTTGTGACTATTTTTATTCTTAAACCCCGTGTTGTTCTTAGCATGATCCATGGTCATTGGTCAAAGGTTTTAATTATTACATAATTACAAGGTAATTGCCACTATTCTCGCTAATTGTATCCGCATGATTGCTTGATTACATTCCCCATTTTCTCTGATATTAAATTGCCCGTAATACATCCAGGTGATTTTCATTGTGATTCCCACTACTGGTGGGTCAAAACTTCTGTTATGAGCTAATTATATATACATATATATACCCATTCATCCCATATGTTTGATATCATCTGGTAGATATGGGATTTGATATAATATATAGATACTATATAAATTCTATATAGATTGTATATAGATACTGCATAAATACTACGTATATATATATATATAGATACTATATAGATTCTATATAGCTACTTTATAGATACTACATAGATACTATATATATATATATTATAGACACTATATATATATTATAGATGCTATATACATAGTAGATACTATATATATAGATACTATATATATATATATCTATAAATCTATAGATACTATATATATAGATACTATTTATATTATAGATACTTATATATATGTATCTATAGATACTATATATATACAGATGCTATATATGTAAAGATACTATATATATATATAGATGCTATATATATATAGAGATACTGTATATATAGATACTATATATACATAGATACTATATATATATAATTTATAGATACTATATATAAATATATATACATATTTATTTCTATAGATACTATATATATATGTATATATTATAGATACGATATATATATATATATCTATAGACACTGTATATATAACTATAAATTTATTGTAGATACTATATATTCATAAATACTATATGTATATATTATATATTCGTAAATACTATATATGTATATATATATATCTATAGACACTGTATATTATATATATATTGTAGATACTATATCTTTGTAAATACTATATATATAGATACTGTATATATAGATATATGTATAGATATAGTATCTTATATATAGATACTATATATATAGATACTATGTATATATATATATATAGATACTATGTATATATTTATATAGATTATATATATACTATATATAGATACTATACATATACAGATACTATACATATATAGATACTATGCGTATATAGATGCTATACATATATAGATACTATATATATATGTATATATATATAGGCTCGTCCCAGGTCCTGGAACTACATACGATGGGGTGGGGGGATGGGGTGGGATGTTAACGTTCATGTGAACTTGCAGAAGCAGTTGATGCTACGCACACGCGGGGTGGGGTGGGGG
>Ga0126342_10004176_pt1 | contig 24447 bp, 19 predicted proteins | sample Cyp1metagenome_FD_92528 | JGI IMG/M metagenome (GOLD analysis project Ga0126342, IMG submission 92528) | Coral microbial communities from Lord Howe Island, Old Settlement Bay, Australia - Cyphastrea 1 metagenome | ecosystem: Host-associated > Invertebrates > Cnidaria > Coral ...
CTCTTACTCTTTCTCTTCTGATCTTCTCTCTTCTAATCTTCCTCTTCTCTCTGCCTCTGCCCTGCTCTGCTTTTCATCTGTCCATATTGTCGGAAGTTTGACTTCTAAACTTCCTTCGATTACCGCTGGGAAGCCTGAAGTACATCCGGGTAACAACATCCCAAATCCCAAACAATTTGCATCTGTTTATCACTGTTTATCTCTTTACCTTTAACCACCATGTTCTTTTGACTTTCGCTGATCTTTATGGGCACCAGCTATCAAGCTGGGGATGATACCAGCAACCATCAGCAACCCCAGCAACCCGTGGTTGAAGGGTTTTGCTGGCAGAAACATGACCAATTCAGAGCCGAAATGGGGTACAAGTCACAGATATTCTTGGTATATGTGACAGCTGTGAAGGTCATGGGAATATGACCAACCTATTCCAAAGATTGGCTAACTGACCATTTCTGACAAGCCTAGGAGTTGATCTGAATTAGTGGATCAAATCATCAGTGAACAGTCGAGGAACTGCAGAAAAGATGGGGATTTTATAAGTCTTGGAATCTTCGAAAGGTAGTGGGTTTGTCATGGTTATACAACTAATATCCTCATGTAGTATCTTAGAAAAGTCCGGCAAGATCTGGGTTTGTCATGGTTTGTCATGGTATACCCCATGTTTGGACAAGCCAGAATCAGATTGCTGGTTCTACAACTAATACCCCAATCTTGTGCTTTTGTAGCCTCAAAACAATATACCATCCAGTAACTAGCATAGAAATCGAAAATCGATTACTTATTCGTAGTTACCCGGGGAAACACCTGGATTTCTGCAGCCATGTTGGAGGGCATCTTTGGCAACAAGTCGGCTGTTTTGGCTACTCAATGTCAACCTCTCTGGTTCATCCATACCAATGGACCAAAAAAAAACAGGAAAACAGACGAGACAATCTAAACCGACTATTCAAACATATGGTAAGAATTGGTAATTTAACATAGCTATTGAAAATGGCCATTTATAGTGGATTTTCCCATTAAAAAAATTGATTTTCTATAGTTATTTATGTTAGTTTACCACAGGGTAAGAATTGGTATATAAACACATATCGGTTCCCTTCTGTTAGGCCTTGATCGCAGGCAAAAAGCCAATGGCACGCGTGATGGTTTCCTGCCTCAGGGGTCACCGCTCAAGCCAATGCTGAAAACCATGGTTTTCGTCAAAAACAAAGCGAATTCTCACCCAAATCCACCAGTGAACCATCATTTACCAAAGCTAAAAATTGCCATTTTGGGCGATCAGAGCCCCATTTTCAGCCCCATTTTCCTTGCCACCCCGTCATGTGAAACTCGACCCACCTCGTTGCCCACATCCGTGCCACCAATGGGTTCCATCCCAAAAAGCACTGGCCTACTAAGAATCGATGTGCTAGGTCCTTGCTAGGTCCAACCCCGGCAAACAAAGATGGCAATAGAACATCACCATCCTCAATAAAAAACCTCTTTGAAATCCAAGTAGTTTACTCTACCCTCCGTCTATCTGAGTCTATCTCCAATTCATGTGTATTTGCCCCTTATTTTCGCATGCTTCCTGTAAATTAGCGCAGAAATTCATGGCCAATCATACCCTGCAATCTTGTTTCCTCGCTGGGTAGGCTCATGGATCCCTCCTCATAGCAACATTTACAGACTAACGTATACAATACTGGCCACCCAAGGTTGATGAAGGATTAGGAAATCCATGTAGATCCTATTCAATATCATGAGACAATACATTTTTTGTGGAAACATCCTATTTTTCGTACTAAACGACTCAACTTTCCAGGGCTAACCCAGACTTGGGACATCTTGGCGTCAGCCGAGGTGCTTCAGCTTGTCCGACATTCCGGAGAGTCCCATACGGTAGTCGCGCCTTTTTTGTTTTTCGACGACGGCCACGGCGTTAAGAAAAGTCATGAGGTAAACGACCTGGGGATTGTTACCCTCTGGTAAACATACCGGCGTATGATCCTTGAATTGGTCATCAACCAGGGGTAGATCGCAGCCACTGCTCACATCAATGCCGGCCACCACAAAATCACTACCCTCTGGTAAACTAAGATAGCTATGGAAAATCACCATGTTTAATGGGTAAATCAACTATTTCTATGGCCATTTTCGATAGCTAATTATGTTAAATTACCAGAGGGCATTTCATGTTACTATGTGTTATTATACTAGGTACTATATCTTACTACTGGGGGTGGTTCATTGCTGGCTCCATTAAAACAAGTTCAACCTTAATTCGGTGGGTTGAATTATATATATATATATAAACCCCGAATAGGTCATAAACCCCAATTGGGGATGGTGTCTTATTGGTTTTACACATGTTTCCTCACGATATCAGTCTTGTTGCCAAAACACCAGGTGAGTCGTCGGGGTCTATTGGCTTCCTAGTGAAAATGAATGATGAAACATGCCACCAAAAAAACTCTGCTTTGGTACTGGCTCACTACCGAATCTGTTCAATTTTAGGCGCGCAGGAGGGTTTCTTATTGAAGGGGTGAGACTGTGGAAAGACTTTAAACAATATCATTTTGGGATCATATGTCGCCCCATCCACAGTTTCGCCTGGCCCCTGCCGCGCACGCACAACTGCTCCCTATCACTGAGTGCAAGAGCCCTCTGGATGCGCGGAAATTGTCAACATCGCCTGCAGTGGATGTTGGTGGTGGGAAGCTTTTTTGATCAACTCTGCATGCGCACCCTCACAGCCACACGAAAGAGGACCAAAAAAAAATTCGGGGGCCGTGACGGACTCTTGGTTGAATCGTAGGTTTCAACTTAAAGTGTCCAGGCGTTTCCTATGGTAAACTAGGATCTAATAGGATCTAATGAGTGTTTCTCAATTCTTGGGGTTGTCCTCCAGCTTGTCCCAAGCACCCGCTTGACCCGCTTGACCGCTGACCCGTGTCCAACTCTAGGAAGTTGTTCAGAGGAAGCGTCAGGCTGCTAGGCAGGAGCCTTGTTTTCCAGAGAAATTGAAGAGCGTTCAGACATGGTGAGAAAATTGAGAAATGATGGTCATTTTAGAACTATAGTTCTTGAAGAAAAATGATCAAAGTCAAGATGCGAACGAATGCAAAGGGATTATATGTAGCAGTGACCACTTTCTGGTGTTGCGATGTTTTTTCAGACCATCAATGGAAAACAAAACCATGTGTGATGGGAATTGGAAGGCTATGAGTCCAAATTGGTTTTTGGTCACCGCTCCAACCATCCAATCCTACATGTATTAGTATGTATGTCCGCCTGTATGTATGCATGCATGTATGTCTGTAGTGCAAGTATGTGCAAGTAATGTTCAGTAATGCAAAATGTGAATGTAAGAGTAATGGAATGTAAAGCATTGCAAAGTAAGGTACTGTATGTACGGAGAACGCATGCATGCATTTGCGTGTTCATGCATCATGCATGTATGTGCGTCTTTACATGCATATGTGCATACATATGCATCGATATAGACTTGTAGATGAATCAATTCTCTAGTAAACAATCCATTACAATCAATTACCCACCAATCCGGGATGTTCCGTTTTGCAAGGTTGGACAAACAAAGAATACCCAATTTGGACCCATAATGATGGAAGACCATAAGCATGACATCACCAACCAGTTCATTACACACAGTAGGCCTATGTTATGCTTATATAAATACATATACGCTCACACACACACACATATATATATAACTAACTTGACATAAGTTGGCCAACAAATAGGTGGAGAAGTTGAACATTATCACCGTTATCACCTGTACCAGTGTACCATCCTGTTGTTTTGGTTTCTAGCTGTTTGGGGGCTCCTGATTCAACATCGCCATGCGCTACCGACATCCTGAGATGCCGCGCTGCTTCATGCCGTTGCAGTTCTTGGGGAACTCCGGATCCTCAGAGCAGACATGACAAGCTGCGAAAATGGTGGATTTTCCAGCTTTGATTCCCGAGAAGTTGGTTCTATCACTGGGATGTATGGCAGATATATCAAAGGTCAATGGGATTTATCAAGCAACATATAAGGGGTCACCACGAAGTTGGTGGCACCCAAATGACGCACCTTCGGGGGATAAATTCCCCATAAACTCTAGGGATTACCATAGTCCAAAACAAGAGTCATGTCACATTAATTAATCATGTTTGGACATATCTTGGAACATACCCTCTGGTAAACATACAAAAAACTATGTAAAATCACCATGTTCCATGGGTAAATCCACTATAAATCACCATTTTCAATAGCTATGTCAGAAATTACCAGAGGGTACTTGAAATGCAGCAATTTTTCACATGCTACGCCTACCACGCCATCACTCAAGGTGGTCAACCATCACAGGGTGAGCACGGCATCCCAGGCCCCCGGACCATTCCATTACAGTTCCTGCGCCAGCCAATTTCACGCTCGTGGATTTTCATTTCCTCGGAAGTCAGGCGCTCACCTCCCCGAAATACAAAAAAAAAATAGAAAAATGGGGGTCAAAACCCTGGTACTCGGATGGTACCCTAAAATAGGTGGTTAATGAATGGCGATCCTCCCAAATATGGTAATAACAGGTTTTGATCCATAGCCGTATGGAAAATTACTATTAGATCACCTTGTCCCTGCAATTTCATCGTCTTCATATCACCATCGTGGATCCCTTATTCATACAGTTGGATACATATAGTGTGTATTTATAAATCCCTTTAATCCCTTTATGATTTTACCTTTAGCCTGGCCCCGGCATCGCAGTAATTATATATATACGTATATTATCATTTATATATATATATATATATATGTGTGTGTGTGTGTGTTATATATATATATGTTATATATATATGTTATATATATATGTTATATAATATTTATATATAATATTTATATTTATATATATATATAAGGAATTTGGTTCTATAATGACGATCCATCCCTATATATGCCTATATCAATGAGAAGATCTGCCCGGGTTCGCTGCCTCCCAGCCGAGGGCGGTGCCCCCGACTTCTCGGCCGGCCTTGCGTTGCTGCGCGGCTCCTTTCCTCCAGGCTTGGAAGAACTTCAGCGCATCGCCCCTACGACCTGAAAAAACCGTGACGTCACTGGAATCAATGGATTGGTTGAAGGGAAAATTTACAGGAAACCATAGATTTTACCATCAAATATAGGGCTTTCCTGTAAATTTTCCCATCATCCAATTCATTGATGGAATGATGGTGAATGTAAGGATGACAATCCCAAATAGCCTTTTCTCAGGTTAACCAGATTTAAACAGCTAGTGACATATTAGAATTTACCCATATACATTTACTGATTTATTTGTGCAAGCTCCTGACAAGAGTGATAGCGATAATGATTGAAGAGAAAAACATGTAGCAACAATACTAACCATAATAACAATAGTACAACATTGCGTGGTGCCCATATACCTATAATAGTAAATATAAAAATAATGATACATATATTTGTATATATACATATATATATACATATATATATACATACATATATATATATATATATATACATATATGTATATATGTATATACATATATATATGTATACATATATACATACATGTATATATATATATATATATATATATTATATGTATATATGTATACATATATTGATAGGTATGGCTCTATTTTTTTTGGTGGGCCTTTGTTGTTACGAGCTTTAACCAGTTCTCGGTCCATCTGAAGGAACAACATTCAATCCCCGTTAAGACTCCCATGATGTCCCCATGAAATGGTTGGAATTTGATACCCAAATCACCCATTTTCTTGCTGCTAGTTTCTCAAAATCAAATGCATGTAGCATGTAATATCATATTTGATAGGATATTTCATATAAATGATAGGATATGATATATGTAATATCATGCAATATCCAATACATATCATATATCTCAATATATCCCAATGATTTTCCCACGATCCCATTACTTGCTGATCCATCCACAGCTTTTCACAAAACCTCACCGATCAGACCTCCCATCAAGAGGTTCAGAATTCTTTGCCGCTTCTCCTGATGTCTGAGTCTGGGCAGGTCAAATTTCTACAACTCCCATTTTGCCGGCGAAAAACATGTTTGTTTTTTTTTTTTTTAATAGGTCTAAGTATCAACAAAAATACCTTCCCGAAGGCATGATGCGGATATCAAAGCATAGTACCGTCACACTTCATACCATCTTGTTTCAACAATCAACTTTTAATGTTGGCATGATGCCAAGAACAAACTATTACAGGTTGGGTTGAACAAGACATGTTTTGGGTTGTCTTCATGCTTCCCCATTTAGCTCACAGCATTGCCAAGCACTGTAGTGATTTAAGATTCACTATTTGAGTTTGAAGCTAGTATGATCGTGGCAAGATTTGGCCAAAAGTTGATACAGTTCTTGCCATTTTTTGGCAAACGTGTATATACATAGTTCTTGACATGTTGTTAGCAATATAGTTCTGTATGGTTTTCTGAATCGGTTTAACATTTTCAAATATAGCTCTAGTCATATCTCAAATAGTTCCAGTCACCCAAGAAATCGTTCCAGCTGGGGGTACCCCTCCTGACTATAGCCATGGAATCATTGATGCTTAAGCCCCATTTAACCGCGATCTCCAGCGCGCTTGCGCTGCATGGTGTGGCGATCATTAGGGCAAGTTGATCCTCCCATTCATTGGTGGATAACCCATTGGTTAACCCAATAAATATTGCTGGTACTATCCCATATCAGATATATAAACCATTATTAACCCATATGATATCAGCTGAATGTTGATATATTCTACCATCTTGTTATTTATATAACATAGCCATGGAAAATCACAATTTCTAATAGGTAAACCCAGGTAAACCATCTATTTCTATGGGCCATTTTCCATGGCTATGTTAAATAACCAGATGGTATTAACCCAACTTTGTATCAGATGTTGATCCTTTCTTTTCGTAGGCAGAATATATAATTTAAAAAAACAGCGGAATGCCTCTTCAGGATCAGCGACTTCATGTCCAACGCCCTCGCGGTCCTTGGGCGAAAGAGCTGGGCGACATGGAGATGGACGCCTTTTTTGAAATGTGGAAAAAAACATGTGGCAAAAATTGGCAAAATCCAGATTTAAGTTTAGGAAGATGGAAGACTTTCAGATTTTGCGAAGATGGATCCGACTTTTCATGCTTGTTTCATGGGAGATCTCGCTATCTTCGTGATGAGCATGGGTCAAATTTACGTTTACGTGGGAGTTTGAAGGGATATAAAACAAGTGGGAATGCTGCCGGCCGTTTTCAAGACGTCCATCCCATATTTTGGCATTAAAAACCACTCCAGGGTCCACATCCATTCCCATTCCAAATCGTCATTGACACCCATACATCATTCCAAGCCGGCTGTACATCCCATTGTATACAGATGCGTGTATATATATATTATATATATATATATATGTATATCCCTAATCTTTAGTTGGTAAAACCCGATCGAACATGATTAACCCCTATGATATTCCCGTTCTATATATATATATATGTGTGTGTATGGATGCATGCATGCATGGATGGATGCATGGATGTATGTGCGTACGTACATACGTACGTACGTAGGTAGGTATGCATGTACGTATGTTCTGTTCCCATTGAAGCCCACAACAATGCCCCGCCCTTATCTCCAGACTATTTCATTATCCCTAATATTATTGGCTCCCCTTAAATCACCATTACCCTCTAGAAAATTAACGTAGACCCTGCCAGATAGGGGTTGGAAGATTAGCTTCCATTAAAAATTGGTTATTTTCAGGGTCTATGTTTATTTACCAGAGGGTACATAGTTATTTTTCGGGATCTCAAAAAGGGGGAAAAGGTTTGCAGACCAGGGGCCATGAGCTGTTTCTGTTTTCTCATCGCAGCCCTGAGTCTCAGGAAGTGGAACTCTACGGATGTCGTTTGAAGTCTGGTTCTTTAACATAGCCATGGAAAATCACCATTTTTAAGAACGGTAAACCAACTATAAATGGGCCATCTATACCATGGCTATGTTAAATAACTAGAGGGTAACTGTTTGCACTGAGAAATCACCAATTTTGGTAAATAAATTATCGAACCGTCAAACGAAATGGGCCATCGACAAATCGTAGCAGTGTCAAATTACCAAACCGTATCATTTGTCCATAGACATACCCATTGACTATCAAGCATAATTTGCATACTCATTAAAAGTTATCATGATATCATCATATCATTAATAGATGAATTCCCATCAAAACCTCCATGTTGTGCCATGTTTGATTGCCAAAGGTGTATATATATATACATATATATATATATATATCATCCTTTACCACTCCGTTTTTGGCAACCGCCGATTGGAGCAGGATACCCAACATCAAGATCTTCCAGAATCCTTGATGCTTCAGGTCTTCCCCTGATGATTTCCTCTCTGGGTAATTCAGCATAGCTATGGACTCTATGGAAAACGGTTCATTTATACTTCATTTACCTATTAACAATTATTGTCATTTGTCATTGTCTATATAATATTATCTAGCAAACTGTTAAATTACCAGAGGATAAATGAAGATGCCCAAGTTCTTCTCCCTCAACTCCCAAATCTGGCGACCAATGGCCTCTTAATGACGTCCTCTTGGCGCTTCTTGGCCTATGCTGAGGCGAGCAGGAAACCCAAAGTTCGACAGCTGGGCCCCATAGGTTTCCATCATATTCAGTGGGCTGATCGTCAATGAAAACGCAAAATGATGGACACACCATATGATACCTTTGGTGAAAATATCCCATAACATATTCCCGGTCCCAAAAACATTCAAAAACAATATATCACCACGTTTCATCATGTTTCATCCCATTTTCGATGGTTCTTCCACCCTGAAAAATGACGCCGTTTAAGGCGCCCGGACCCTGGCATTCGCTTCCGCTGCCAGCACGGCCTCATTTTCCACCGGAGGCCAGGGTGGTGGAGGACAATCCAATTTCTGAAATGGGAAGATATGGGAAGATACCAGGTGTCCAACATGTGCAAATATCTGCCTAAATGGTTTCAAGTGGCAAAAAGGCAAGAAGAGATTGTATGTAGAATTCTATCATCATCATCATCATCATCATAATATTCGTCATCATCATCATCATCAATACTGAAGTAGATAGAATATGGAATGTTTAAAAAATAACCGATGTCGTGGTTTGTTCTCGAACATGCCATACTCTATCTGCCCCAGCAATCTTCCAGTGTCAGGCAAAATTCCACAAGAGTAATTCAAGTGGGATCATCGTCCCAAGCATGACAAATATTGGAAAAGAACAAATACATGAAATCAAGCAGCATATCCAGTAATCTGTCCATATCACTCCTAAATTGCATAGTTTAGGCTTGAGACAGTTGTTGAATAATGTTGAATATACCAGCAACTTCCGAACCCTTACTATCCCCACGAATCATCCTAATCAACAGAGTTTTGGGACACTTTTGGGGATGTTTCCCCTTACCATCGGCTGGTCATGATTTCCCAACTTGGAGGGACCAGGTTTCCGAACATCGCTCTTAGTGCGGGTGACCAGGCCCTTGTACTTCCCACCTGTGGCAAGGTGGAAGGCTCCCCAGGCTTTACGCATGGAGCTGATGTTATATGATGTAAATGTGTGTGCGAGAAAATAAATATCATAAATGTATGTTCTCTGAATTATACCCTCTGGTAATTTAACAGTTTGCTATTGAAAATGACCATTTATAGTGGATTTTCCCATTAAAAATGGTGATTTTCAATAGTTATGTTATTTTACCAGAGGGTATATCATGTATAATCCATTGATATCCTCCGTTCACCATCACAACATCTCACGGCAGAATCATGAGTCATACCTATGATAACCATCCATCATTCCCAGGGCCTGGGCGCCGCGGGGGCATGGCCTGAAAAAAAATGTCGATGGAAACACCATCTCCTCCGGTAATGTGTCACATCGTTGCGACAGTTTGTGGAGAATCATCAGCAGGTTTAATTGACATAGCTATGGAAATTCAATGAAAAACATCGTCTTTAATGGACATGTGACATAACTATGGAAAATCAATGACAATGATCATTTCAAATAGGATTTTCTTAGGTAGATCATGGTAGATCATCCGTAAATGTGCCATCTATACCATAGCTAGCTGGAACAAATTACCAGAAGGTACATAAGGGATAGAAAGTAGGGCCGCAAGTATCATCAGCAAGCGCAAGAAGTACAAAATATGTTGAAATCAAATCCATGTCCATCACATGCTCGCCAGCTGCCATCTGAGCTATGCAGGGACATTGAGAATGTATGAAAATAAATAATTGAACATATATGAAAATGAATTGAAACATTAAAGACACCCCTATCCCGCTCATTACACTACTTGGTTGAAAGGTTTCCCCTAATATTTGCTAATAATGATAATATAGTATATAATTACAGTAATAAAAAATAATAATCATCATCATCATCATCTCATCATCCCTATTCATCTCTAATAACAACGTAGTCTAACTGCCAATGCAAGTATTGTAGCTGCCCCTCTTGTGAGACCACTGGCCAATCTAGCAGCACCGGCCGGTGCCGGCCGGCTGCCGGGAAACAAAAATTGTATATTATGATGGTTGGAGATGCCTCAGGAAACCCTGGCTGCCTCTTAACCCCTTCAGGGTCGAAAAAACGCGCCCCGCTTTCGCATCGGAAAAAGCTGAGCCAAAGATGACAGAGCGGCAAAACAGTGGCGGGAGCCAGAAATTGAAACCTAAAGATTACATTGCAACAGCAGCTGATTCCAGATGCATTGATGTTTGCATAGTATGTTTGTCTGATTTTCTCTTATTTTCTCCTGGAAATGTTGATTTTATGGTCCGGTTGTGTATCCCATTCACCCTTATCCATCCTTATCACATGACATGTGCTTACAAACTGCAAACTAATGGGGTTTATATACCCTGTGGCCTTACGAGAAACAGGAACATCCGTCTTCCTGATCCGGTTCCCAGTCTGAAACCAGATGCCCTATGGGTGACTTCTGGCTGTTTCGGAGAAGGGTATCACCCAACGATATCGCTGCCAAATGTGGCAAAACTTGACGCAAATGGTTGGGTATGCCCAACCATTTGCTTTGCATATCTTCAAATTGGATGGTTTTCCAATGTGGTAAACCCGGCAACCATCCCCAATTGCCAATGACCAGGAATGGGTGGCTACTGCCATCCCCTCATTTTGGCAGTTCCGCGGTCGGCCGTTTAGCACTGACCGGCGGTAGGGTACAGGGACGTGCAACTGCGGTGTGTCTCAAGAGTCAGGCGACTGATTTTCTTGGATGCTTTTTGGGGGGCTGCATGGAGCAAGAGGTTGGGGACAATTTCTCAGCTCCCGTTGGTTTTCGGGTCAATGGCTCAATGTTGCACCCAAATCTGCGCAGTTGCGAATCACACAACTCCCTTCTGGCAGGAGAGTAGCGGAAAGGCTGTCATCCGCCATTGGAAACTCGAGGATGGCCGACTCAGCTGTGCCTTCAACAAAACCCTCCAGTAATCAAACATGACGGGCCGCTGGGAAATCCCCAAGAAATATCCTGAGCAGTTCCGTGGGAAAATCAGAGCTATCATCGATCTGCATGGTGGTTTTCCAGCAAGCCCATGTTACCAGAGGGTAGTTGAACAATAAAACTTGAATACTCAACTAGTCCTTCGATTCAAGACCAACAGGATGAAGCTGCCATCTGTCAGACACAGCCTCCATCAGCCAGTGAAACATGTCGCGCAGTGGCCGTTGGGCCATGGAACAGATGAACTTTGGATCACGCCAGTGGGCCCCTCCCACGAACCCAGTCCCACGAACCCACCAAGAGACCCAACACAGAATACCCACAAAGACCTACCTCAAAGACCCACACAAATCTGATCAGTCAACGATATACCCATGGGAAACTGGCTGAAGTCGTGTCAGAAAATCACCTCAGCCGTCGACTGGGTGGCTGGGCCTTCGGATGGGCCGACATCAGGGCGGCATGGGGGCCGCCACGGCCTCCTCTGGGTCAGGCGCTGACACCTTGGAGAAACTGATCCGAGTTCAAATGGCTGTGCTTGGGGGCACCACCTGGTTACGACTAAGAGTTTGCCATGGAAAGATCCACCATTTTTAAGAACGGTAAACCGTTTAAACCATCTATTTCTATGGGCCATTTATACCATGGCTATGTCAGTCATAACCAGATGGTACCGGAATTTGTTTCCATCTTCGAGACCATCCCAGGACCCTGTGGACTTTGAGACTCCAGCCCGAAGCTCATCCACCCTCAGGGCCAAGGACAACCGCGCGTTCTTTCGAAAGCTGACCAACTTAGCCATGTAGTAAATCTGTCTGTCGGATTTGAGGATGACTTGGTTCTTTTATTTTGGGCGTGTTTCACCAAAATTGGTGCCCTCCAGAGGGCGCCCCGTGAGCCCAGTTGCTCGGTTTCCCAGCGAAAAAAAACAGGATTTCCGGCCCTGCTCCCATAATGACTGACTAGAAAAAGCAATGCAAGATATCATGTCATCTCACCATATCTGGCTGGTCAACTCTCAATTTTGCCTGCTTTAAAGCCATCAGTTGATCATGTTAGTGGCCCCACTCTGGTGGTTGTAACCTCCAGTTCCACTATCTGGTCGTCCAAAACTAAGCTAGTTATCCGAATTCCAATGGATGCCGCCAATCAACGCTGCAAAAAATGGATGTCATGTTGTCCTGAAAACCATTGAAAACCCAAATATCATATTGTTGATTACTATCCACCCTTAAATATCCGGTTGTATCCCCTTACATTATGCCATTGTACTTGCTCTACGGTATTCCATTGTGTCACCTTATATTCCCTTACTTATGTCCTCATCCCTGGCCATCAGGCCCCAGGGGCTCCGGCTGTGGTGGCACTGGGGCAGCTTCTGCCTCAGCTTGACCGCCAACCTTAGTGAAACGCGGGTTCCAAATGGGCTGCTGGGGTCCCTGGAAATTGGGAGAATTGACCAAACTCAGACTGAGTCGACTGGTTGGTGTTTTTAACACGTCCCCAAAAAACATTAGTCATCTCAAACGATCATCCTAAGTAATTCTGGTTGAACAACCATAGTTATAGTTTTTCAACCCCCAGCCACTAGACAATTTGACATTTTATGGCAAATCAATCCTCAACATATCTGGTGCCAAACATAGCTGGCGGGGAAATCACCTACACGAAATGGGGGGGGAAATCCTCTATAAACAGGGGATTTTGCATTGCCATGTTTTGTGACCAAATGGCCTTTTTTTTGTACATATGTATATATATATATATATGTATATATATATACAAGAATTAATGGGGATACAGATGTGACTACTTCGAATACTGAATGCCAATCTTGCCCTGGATTATTTCTTGAAAGACAAAATTGGCTGCGTAGCGTAGACCAGCAGGAAAATTGCGAAAGATTATAAATCCTATGAAACTGCCAATCCAAGGTTTACCCAGCCGAACGGTTAGTATGTGGGTTTGAACACGTTGCTACCTCTTGTGAAAGTAGGGGTGTTTAATCAACAAAGAAGGAGCTTTGATAAAAATGGAGCCTTTAGCAGCACAATTTGAGGATTATGTTTTCAATATATATAAGTGTTGGCACATGTTGATACAGTATGCGGGTTGGAATCAGCTTACACCATGACTGGTTCCAGGGATCCTCCAAGCTACCTAGGTCACGGGGGAGTGAAGCTGTTTTAGCCACCAGTGTCTTGCAAACCAAATTCAATAAAGCTCCCATTTAGGATGGTTCACATTTAAAAAAACGTCGGGTAAAATGTAAATTACATGTTTTAAGATCCCCACCCCTGTGAAATCAAGGGTTAAGGGGGTGGGCAGGTTAGTACCCTTATCAGAATTCGCGATTCGTGGTTAGCAAGGGGAACTCCAGAAAGAAAATCCATGTAACTGTGCGTAATAATATAAGGAGATACCCCCAGTTCCTAACCACAAATCGCAAAGTTGCCCCAGTTATCCAGCCTCGGCAGAAGTGCGTAGCTGTCCCTCCCTGGCGATGGCAATCAAACATGACTAGCTAGACAATCCACCTTTTAAACCGTCCATGCATAGGGAATTGTCCATTGCCAGATTTGATTGTCAGAGGGCATATTATATACATTATATATATGTACTATATATTATCTATTATATTATATATATATATTAAAGACTATATTTAAATATATTATATACATACAGTATAAGTAAATATTAAGTAAATATTAAGTATAGTATTCATTAAGTAAATGTTAAGTAAATATTCAGTAAATATTAAGCAAACATATGGAAATCCACCGAAGTTTCCTAAAATGATGGATGCCCAAGTCACCATAGGGATCCATAGGGTCTTAATTGTAAATTGGTCATCCGGTCATCCATGACGACTGGATGATTTCGCAGAGCCTCACCTGGTCGGAGACGTCATCTCCCCCAAATTGCCGTCAAACCTGGCTCGTGTCTTGACAATGGGGGGGGAACTGTGCTGTGAAATTATATGATACCCTCTGGTAAACTAACATAACTATAGAACATCACCATTTTTAATGGGTAAATCAACTATAAATGGCCATTTTCAATAGCTTTTTGTATGTTTACCAGAGGGTATGGAAACTGAAAGCTATGGAAAATGATATCGAGGTTTCCTAGGGGTACCCCCAAATCCATGTTAGTAGGATTGTCCCTAATTTTGGGGACCCCCATTTATGGAAATAACCATATGTGGGAAATATTGGGAAATGATATTCCAGGAAAATGATGGAAGATTGTGTCCCCTTCAGCCTCCACCATTTAAATCATTTGGATGTGTCTGAAACTTCTGGAAAAACATGGCTTCAAAGCCACAGCGAACCTCACTGGAGCAGGCGACCATCCGCGAACATCTCCAACCTTCGCCTGCCCGACCCGGGTACGGAGACAACTTGAAACCAAATACAGTGTATGTGGTGTGCACATAGTATATACATAATATATATATATATCTATCTATCTATCTATCTATCTATCTATCTATCTATCCTATCTATCTATCTATCTATCTATCTATCCATCAATTTCTATGCTTTAGAAAATGGAATGCTCCGTTTTTGGGCAAATTATATAAATTGTATGTAAACAAGTAAAAAAAATATATAAGCAAATATACATATGCGTACATGTTATAGACACAATATTATATATGTACATATGATGGACATATATGGTGATAAATGCATGTGTATATCTAAATACATATACACGTACATATACATATACACATACACGTACATATACATATGCATATATATATATATATATATACATATATCTTTATACACATACATATACATATATATATATACATATACATGTACATTTACATTTACATATACAAATACATATACAAATACATATACACATACATATACATACTATACATGTACATACATATATATATGCATATATGTACACACACACATATATACATATATACATACATATCAAAATGATATGTAGATATAAAAATAGACATATATATATTAATATGATCCCATCCCCTCTCAATGTTAAGAGCCCCTATATGGGCCCCAAAATGAATAGGGCGGGTACTAACCAGGAAATCTAGCAGGTATACAATATTGATGTTAGGGGGATGGGATTTTATACATACATATATATGCATATACACATATACAATCATATACATATGTTTTGGCATACACAGGCATTTTGTATGCAATAGGAAGGTAAACACTAGTCTGCATTTAGCATGTGCACATCAACGATAATGCAATTGAATACCGACCAAATGAAACCCTGGTGGAATGTACTGGACTTCTTCATGAATTTGGGGGCTCTGTCATGGGTGGCATTTCATATGATATCACCCTTGCAGGACGGTGAAACATGTTGAAACTATGCAAAACACATGGTTTATCACTTGAGCAATGTAAAACCACCATTTTGGTGCCAAATCAACCCTCGTTGCTGGTGAAACTCCTCCCCCCCGGCAACTCGTTCGTTGCGGAAGCCACTGGTTCCGGCCTCTGAAGAGCCCTGGGCCTCCGACCTGAAGGAGAAAAAAGCCACTGGAGGATCTTCTCAGCTGCTATGGAGGATGATATTTAATAATTTAAGCTGGGTAAATTATAATAGTTCACTAACCTGAATTAAGGCCATTTGGGGATGATTCCCCTTACTAACTATGATTCCCAGTGAGGTCGCAGTGAGGTCGATATAATTTACCCAGATTTAATGGAAGATCCTCCATGAAAATAGATGATGGAGATCAAAAAAGCTGATTCCGATTTTTGAAATTATCTTGATTCAAACCTCCGTGTAGCTTTTTCTAGTGGGGATTTCACTCGGAAAAATGGAGTTTTAATGGGAATTCAACATGATTTGGCCAACAAAGGTGGTGTTGCAACGGCATGACGCAACAACTCAGTTGGCTGATCGTTGATTCCAGGGTGACTCTGATTTCTGGGTCTTCACCCCACTGAAGTATGGGGTCATTTACCACCTCAGCATGTAGAAGTTTTAGGAACAACCAAATGTTGCCACTACGGTACGTTTTTTTAATGGTGCCCAGCACGTTCCAAAATGGTGCCCCTTGACCGTTTGACATACGGTGCCCTTTCCCCAAGACATTTCAACACACAAACCACAAAAAAAAAACATTGGATTTGTCAACAACAGCTAGGTAATCCAAATCACATTGACATGAAGAATCAACTATGGCATAATTGCCACTAAGATACTTTAAATTAATAAATAGATAAACAATATAAGTAAATAAATGAATAATATTGAATAATATATATATGTGCATATAAAAATATGCATATATAAATATGCTTATATTATGTTCATTTAATTATTTATATCACATTGACATTATATGTAATCATACTATATATATATACATATCTATGGCACTTTCATGGCGTTTAAACATTCAATGCACTTACCATCTGGAAGTGCAGCGGCCAATGAGGTCGCTGCGTCTCACACCTACATTTATACAGCATTTTGACTGTGTGCATATGTAAATACATAAATCTATATATATATATAGATATGATATACTATATATATATATATACGTGGACCTATGTAATCCTACATGTCCCCCAGCACCTGAATGGAACATCCCTCTTCTTCAGAGGCGATCTTGAGGTGGAACTCACCTATGACTTTTCGGTGCGTCTGCGAATGGTGGATTCACCTATGAAGACAGGTAATATCTGGTAAGTTTACCTACGAAAATGAGGTTAGTTATACCAGATATGAATGGATATGTGATGTGATATACCATCTGGTTATTTAACATAGCCATGGAAAATGGCCCATAGAAATAGATGGTTTACCTGGGTTTACCTATTAAAAATGGTGATTTTCCATGGCTATGTTAGTCATAACCAGAGGGTACATATATAATATAATATCACAGTGAATAATATTATATAATCATATATCATCCCATCCCATGATCATGACTACATAATCCGTCCTTTTTCGGATCCAGGATTTCTGGGTGGTGTCATCATGATTTGAGGGGATTACTTGGGTAGGGATGGAGAAAATATATGAAAATATAAAATATGTTGGAATATAATATATATATATATGAAAATCCATGAAAATATATGAAAATATATGAAACTAACTATATGAAACTATATGAAAACATATGGTTTCAAAATATATGATATAATTTGGAACCCCCCAGTTGATGGGAAAACTGGAAGCCCCAACATCCCCCAACGAAAAAAACGTGGGTTCCTCACCCTCGACGTCTTTGAGACCCCCCCCTGCGAAGAAAAAGAAAGGCCCACCATCTTTGGATGAAAAACAATGTGCCCCTCTGGCAATTTAACAGTTTGATATGGAAAAGCATCAATCTTAATAGGTAATTCACCTTAAATTCATGGGCCATCTATACCATAGGAAACTATAACAAATTATCGTCCAAGCCGATGGTTTCAACATTCATCCAACAATTATCATCTTAACTGGGGAAGAAGCACTGAAACTATCAATCATTGTACATGTCTCTAAAATAGTGGCTATTTAAAAAAAAAAAAAAATATATAATTTATATCATATTATATTGGCAAGGTATGGGTTTGTATACCAACATTTACTGGCAAATGATAATTTCCCATTTTAGAGTTGCCATTTTGGATCTACCCCATTTTCAGGCACACCCATTTCGCCGAGAAAATCGCCCCTGCCCCGCCAAACCATCATCATTTTCCGGCCTCGGCCGAAAGTTTCCCTGCATCGAACCTGGCACGTCTATGATGACCCTCAACAAATCATCAGTTTTGAGCGGCTGAACTTCGATGAATCCAAAATCTCCAAGCCCCCTCACTTCTTCCATGCCCCTTCATTTTCCCTTCAACTCAACGTTCCTCCAACATACAAAAAAAAAAACTTCCAAAAAAAAATATTTTCATCACCAGCTCTTCCACAATCATCCCATCATCTTCCCAGCCCCTGGGGCCCTGGGGGCGGGATCCCCCACCTGGGCACTTGGGGCTGCCAGCTGCGCACGTCTTTCAAGCGCGGAGCCTTTGGACTCGTCGCTACCAGCTGTACTGGGCCGCTACCACTAGGCGACGTGGGGTCACTCGTGGGCGCCTGCCGCGTCAAGGGAAGGGGCAAGGAAAGGGTTGGGTTGTGTCGGGTTTTTCTTAGGTGTTTGGAGTTTTTTCTCTTTTAGCTATTTTTGTGGAAGATTGAAGTTCTTGTTGGGGGTGGAAGGCTACGCTCCAACCACTATATGTCACCAATGATTTTGGGGTCTTATTGGCACCTGAGCCAGGGATCCAAGGAAAGCTTCGATATCCATGTCCTGCGGGCCATGGAGACGTCTTCCGGCTGACATCATGAGTGAATATGACTCCCTGATCCAAAATGGAACTGGATACGACATAATACACCTGTGTATGCACACAAACATAATGCGTAATTACATATATACATGTAGACACACACACACATATACATATATATATATACAAAAAATGCATACACACAGAAAATGCATACACACATACATACAAAACAATCATGTAAATGAGGTGTTTTGCATATCGATAGAAACATCCAACAACAGGGCTGTCGGCAGCACTTCCGCTTCCTGGGTAGCACCACTTGGACCACTCATGGCTTCCTCATTGCGACATGCAATCCTCACCCCTGGGAAGGGAAACTAAGGTTCCGAAACTGAAACATTGACGTCCTTTGTCAACCATCGTATACTCCCAGTGTTTCGCCCCAAAAAATTGGGAACATGTGGGAAGTATACTTCGCATCTTGTCCAGTGATGAGTACAGTCAGCAGATTTACCACGCAGTATTGGCACCCTTGCAACGTGACGAAGCGACGTGATCATCTAAGCAAGTCCAGTACGTTACTATGGGATATCCTCTGTCATGTCTGGGGTGTCACAGTATTTCTGGTATGGGCATCCAACTATAGTAACTATTCCATCATCAACAACCATCATGACTTTGGAACTTCTTCTCCCCTCTCCTGAAAACTCTTTTCTGGAACCCAGAAAATGGATGAAAAACCTCGATTTCACCATGAATTTCCCCAAATTCCCGGTGTAAAAATCGGTCAAAACGACATTTTTGCGTGCTTTTTTCACGTGACTCTGGAGGGATCATGAGGGATCCAGGGAATCAGCTGCAGCCGCGCAACCAGCTTGTCCAGCGACGTCCAGGGGTCTTCCATGGCCTTTCCCATGCGTTTTGGAAGCCGACCATCCTGGGCGAGGCGGTCTGGTAGTCTAGGTAGCCTAGTCAAATTGATAAAAAATGGACATTAATGTACTATGAATATAAGTTATAAGTAATATAGTATGGTAGATAAACATGTATATACTCTGTGTGTGCGCGTATGGTGTTTTATGACCATGGTTCTATGGAAAACCAATGAAAACCATGGGCTTAAACCAATATACTTATACTTTATTTTGCCAAGGTATTCATGGTGTTGAGTAGTGTGGTTGAGTAAATCAGCAGGAAACTGGCTGATTTCCGAGTTTAAGGCAATTTGTTCACTCAAGAAACAGTTTTTGGAAGAAAGTAATCATGATTGATCATGTAATACGGTCCCACCCCCATAGTAGTAGTAAGGCCAGTGCTAAACCAGTTTTTTTGGTGTGGAGTGTTTAGTGATAAAGGGGAAGGGAGCAAAACCCTTTACTTACCTACTGAGTGATAGAATTATACAGTGACTGGATAGATATACGTAGGCTCACACTAGCAATATCAGATGCAAGTAGTAGGTTCTTCAAAGGTGAATGCATATCAAAGACAAATAGAAATATCTTTAGCCATATCTACAGGAAAAAAAATGTATATAACAGATAACACGTTTAATTACACAGAATATATATATATAATACACATGTGCATGCAGATCACCTGAGGACAAGCCTGGCTTACCATCTACTTCCTACCGTCGTCCGCGCCTCGCGACGACGTGCCTTCCAAAGACCTGAGGCTGAATTCTCATATTTCGTAGGCTGGCAGGCTGGCAGGTGGGGAAAAAAACCTATAAGTAGTTATGATCATTAACAATAATTGTATATATTCTATCAGATTATTATATATTATAATTATCTATATATATAATGTTATATTATATCTATATTATGTATATTATAGTTGCCATGCTTAATGTAATCATAAAACATCGTAAAAAACTCCTTCTATGGTCATCCGTCCCAACGCGTTGCGAGCCGCTCTGGGGAAAGGCGTCCGATTCCTGGAGCTGCTCCGCCACCGAGAGGATGAACCTCGGGCAGTGGTGGTTTCAACCCATAGTAACTATAAATGTGCAACTTTTCCATAGCTATGTTAAATGACCAGAGGGTAGTTAGTTGGGATCATTATTCCCAATATATGGAAAAATGATCCAAGTGTTCCAAACCACCAAGCAGTTTAACTATCCTTGACTCGTCTAAGATGAGATATGATAATTAATATATGTTAGTGATGTTCATCGAATTTGTGGTAGAATAAAGCCAAGCATGAGATAGCATGAGTGTATTCCTTCGTTCTGTTCTGTTGGATTGCTGTTGGCCAGAAGAAATGGACATCTATAGTTTTTTACCCCATATCATAGTAATACAAACTCTGGGGTTCATGTAAAGTGTCCCATCAACCAATTCTGGAGAGGTAGGTTCAGAAAGGTAAAAAATACATGTATAAAAAAAAAGAAAACAGCTAGCGGATGCACCTGTTGAAGTCCCATTAGTCCCATTGCCATCCCAAGAATCTCATGACCAGCTGCCAACTGAGCTGTTTCAACTGAGCTGCGTGGTGCAGTGGGTCGGATTCTCCCAAATCGACACGCCCGTGGAAGGATTGTGATAATACTCCCCTGCGCTCAAGAAAAGGCTGGTAAACCTTGGGTGATAGGGTGGTCATGTTCAAAAATGCTGTGCCATTTTGTAAAACATGTAAAAACCAGATGGATAATTCCCGGTTTGAATTGATTTAGTTGATGGACATAGCGTGATATGACATGATCGGGGAAGGTACTATAAAGAATTCAGGCTCAAGGGCTCAATGAAGGCGGAATCATTACACATACCCATTGTGAACGAAACCCGCCAGCAAGCGCATCATCACCATCCGCTTCGTTGTCTTTGTCTTTGTCGATGTTGCATATATAGCTTGATCATAATATGACACCATATTTACCACCATTTACCACCATAGATTTAGGACCACAGCAACCCCAGGTACGGACCAATTTTTTCCGAACCGGGATCGTGGTGGATCATTCGGTCACCAGACTGGAAGTTTGCCAGCTGGTTTTGCTGCTTCCTGATCCGGTGGTTTGAAGGCATTTCCTTGGAAGCTTGATGTAAGTTGATACAACTTGATACAACTTGATGCAAGCAATGTCTGAGGGCACCCATGGGCACCCCCTTCCAAATGGCAAGAAACACTTCCCGCATGATGCAAATATGTATTTTTTGATTTTTTCTGAAGTCTGTGGCACGCGCAAATCACGTCAGAAGGTGTTCAGATCCAACGTGTTGAGAAATGCAGCTTGGGGAAATCTCGAATTCTGGCGCCATTTTCGGCCAAAGATTCGAAGGTGAGAAGTATTCAGAAGTTCTCCATGGCAGGTTCTAGTCTGTACTAATTGGACATTACCTGGAAGGCACACCAAGAACAAAAAAAAATTGTCGCCAGTTAAGAATTAAAAAATGAAAGCCTTCAAAAATGCTGGCCCCAATCAAATGGCTCATGTCTTGAAATCGTGAACGCCCCTTCTGTGCTTTTTTCATCGTCATGGAGGGTGCGGTGCCGGCATCTGCCAAAACGGCTCGTTCTCGGTGGGTGGCCTTGGTGTTTGATCATCCCAAGTAGGATGGAACAATTGTGGAACAATTGTGGAACTATATGGGTATGTCTGAAAATGGGGTATACCCCCAATTATAGCCATTTAGTAGGGATAATGATCAGCAAAACCATTGGGTTTAGGGGTACACTATTTTCAGACAAACCCATATATGGAACTACATGGAATAGTATGGAACATGTAGAATGGTCAGAACCAGAACTTGGGAAGGATGGCTGTATTTGATTGAATTAGGAATCCAACCATTTAACACTGAATCATGCTGATTGAACCAACAACCACCCCCCAAAGAAAACAATATCTAGTCGAATCACCGCGTCGATTTAGGGGAAGTCTGCAGGACAGCATGACTTTTGGCATACAATATGGGGCTGGGGGGGCCTGTCAATGTTCTCTTCATCCAAATTCATCCAACTATGTGTTGTAAAAACGGTTTTCACCTTGAGAATGAGAGGATGAAAAAAAAACAGAAACCTTGATTTGAACGCGGATCTGCTATTTTCAGAGTGCCTTATCTCCAAATGAGGATAAGTCAATAGAACCAAGAAGTATGGGTATCGTTAGCCAGCAGGATTCCTTGCAAACGCAACAAGCGCTGGTGTAACCCAGAAGTAGTGCCAAATAAATAAAACTCTTCTGCTGCCCAAGAAGCTTCAAGAAGGGGCTGAAGAATGCCTCAGCGCAGCGAACGTTTCAACCTAGTCAAAATGGGCCTACAATATCAGACAAAATCATTACAACATAGGTCCAAGAAGAATATCAACTAGCACCACATCAACCATGCCGTGATGACTAAGGTCCCGACACAAAGGAAACCTCAGAAAACATCACAGGACCCCGATAGGGGATGATAGGGGTAGGGTGCAGGGACCCCTGATGTCTCCTTAACAACCCGAGCAGGTTACCAGGGCCGGCGACACTAACCCTCAACATTCCTCAACTTGAAGCATTCTTAATGGCCATCGGCAAGGGGAAACAAACATCATGTGGTAACCAAACCCTCCAAAGGTGAATCCCCCAAATGATAGCTGGTGAATCCGCCCTTTTCGTTGTGGGATCACCTTGAAGGGGGCCAAATCCTGGTGAAACTCTTTGGACAAATCCTGCGCTGGCAAGCCGCTGAAGTGGGTACTCAAGGGATAGCGCATTTCTCTCGAAACCCAACCGCCATCCTCACTCTTGATGCAATGTGTGAAGTAGTACCTGCCCAGGATCGGCGCAATGCCATGCCACACAAGCTCTGGATCAGCCAGCTGCTTTCTGAACATTGGCATTGGGGAGCTCCAAAACCAGTTGGCCCCATGGTAAATTTGGTTTTCGGAGTTGTCAAGCTTTCAAAATGAAAGAAAACAAATAGCAAACCGTAAACCACATCAATATAATATATTATATACATCACAAATACACCACTAGGGTCTCTGGCTTTGTAGTACGTCCATTCATTTGATCGACCAATCGTAAAGGGGCGCCATAATGAACGTCATCCTTATCATGCATATCCCAAAAAAAAGACAACATCCCCAATTTCACAAACCCAAATTTCATTTCACATTATCCTTGGGCGTTTTTCGAAACCACGTGTCATAAACCCTCTGGGATGGTTGCGACGACACGGGCCATTGCTGGGTTTCCAGGCATTTCGACGAACAACACGGTGAACCTGGGCGGAGCTCTGGTCACAGAGATGGGATGCCGTCGGTCGCCGGAAAAACCATGGGCCTCCTATTGATATTAAGTGTATATGCATATTATCTGTATACTCTCCATATTGCGTTCATGTTGTTTAACATGCTTTATAGTCTATAGTACAATCTGATCAGCATATAATATTTATAATAGATTGTGATGTTCGAAATCAGGTTTTCCTCGAGTTCTACGTGGATTTCAGCCTCATGGTTGGTTCTATACACCATGACCATCGGTGGGGAAAGACTGCCATGGCAGCCACCTTCCACGGTATCCCGCAGCTGCCGCAGGTGCAACGTAACCAACGAAAATCCATCCGTCAATCATCATCATCATCAACCATCATC
>Ga0126342_10004177_pt1 | contig 24446 bp, 21 predicted proteins | sample Cyp1metagenome_FD_92528 | JGI IMG/M metagenome (GOLD analysis project Ga0126342, IMG submission 92528) | Coral microbial communities from Lord Howe Island, Old Settlement Bay, Australia - Cyphastrea 1 metagenome | ecosystem: Host-associated > Invertebrates > Cnidaria > Coral ...
GAGAGGAGAGAGGAGAGAGGAGAGAGGAGAGAGGAGAGAGGAGAGAGGAGAGAGGAGAGAGAGAGAGAGAGAGAGATAGGTAGATAGGTAGATAGGTAGATAGGTAGAAGATAGATAGACCGATAGATCGATAGATCAATAGATCAATAGAAAGAAAGAAAGAACGACATAAACGTAGCTAGATTGTTAGATGGATAGATAGGTAGATAGAGAGTTTTATTCAGCACACTGCTTTTAAGTATACATCTATGTTTGCATATATGATGTGTAGGGTTACAACTCGGTTCCAAAAGCCTTTGCGACATGAAGATCGGCCGGGATCATCCGAGTGGCAGCCGCACGTTAAGAAATCCGAATCACCAGTCGGGATGTCTTTTGGGATTCCTATGAAACACTGGGGCTATAGTGGGATTACCCTCTGGTAAACATACAAGCAGCTATTGAAAATTGCCATTTATAGTGGATTTACCCATTAAAAATGGTGTTTTTTCATAGTTACGTTAGTTTACCAGAGGGTATCATGGGATAAATAAACCAACCATCTAAGAATTGGCGAAGGATTTCGCAACCATCCGCAGTAGTTGGGATATAGTTAGGCATATAACAGGAGATCTCATTTTATGGATCTTGGCTTGTTTGAAACTTAGGTATGCCACCAAATTGCGAATGCAAACGGGAACGTGTTAATAAACCATCAAATTATTGGGGCACCCTATTCTCCAACAAATCCAGGTGTTTGATTGCAAACCTCAGCAAAACTTGCAAGCTCAACCCTGTAAAGGCTCTTCCCAACCCGTAATCAAACATGGTTTGCTGGAACATTTTCGATTTATAAGAGAATTTGCCATGAACACTTCGATGTACAGGGGATTTCCCATTGTCATGTTTGATAACCCCAGGGTAGCTCCATACTCCTGTGACCTTCCAAGGACTGTTGCTGACATGGTGCTATGGGTCAAAACCCATGGACTGAAATAGTTTAAATTTCTGGATGTTCATCCACCAAAATATGGGACAATGATCGGCTTTGACCTATCTCATAGAGGTTTGACCTATCTCATAATGGTGAGGTTTGTAACCCAGGAAGTCTGGTTGTTATGACATCCATTAACATCCATTAACATCCATTAACGTCCACTAGTGGTAAATACTGGTGATTTTGCAGCTGACAAATCCTGTCCAGGAGAAGGATCGTGCCATGGATCAGCGCGGGTCCACCAGAAACTGGTTCCGTTCTGGTGGCACTTTGATTGGGGCTTGTCGGAACATAGGATATGCGGGGAGATACCTCAAATCTGAGGGTTAATGAGGGTTAATATCATTTTCCCTACTCAAATCTGGCTATAACTTGGGACATACCAAAATTTCGAACGCACTTTGATGGGTTTTTGATGCCTTAAATTTAAATCTATCATCTTATGGGTGCTTTAAATCTACCATCTTATGGGAAGATGGCGGGAGAAGCTAGACATCATCCCTTCGATGAGACTTCAGGGTTGACAACATCTGTGGCAGATGTCATTGGAACATGTGGAGATCTAGTGATAAAATTGGAGATCTTCTGCAAAAGCTGGTTGGTGGTTTCAAACATGGCTGGATTATTTTCCATTTCATATATGGGATGTCATCCTTCCCATTGACGAACTCATATTTTTCAAGATGGTTATTGCACCACCAACCAGAAAGGATCTTGTGATTTAATTTCATTGTCTGCGTGGCTAGACATGCAGCCATACGCAGCCCAAAAGATGTGGAGAAATACCACAAAAAAAGCCGCTATGGAGATTTAGCATGAGGTTTAGCACTTAGGGATCTTAGGGTTGGCCGTGATGATGATGAATCATCGTCACCATCATCAGCATTGTCCAGATGCTTATGAATAGAGCCCGGGCAAACCTCACAAAATGGTGCCACCCTAGTTATCAGTTGGTTTATAACCCCATTAACTGCATGTGGATACATTGTATCATAAACCCCACTTATGAGAGTTATATATAAGTTAAAAACCAGGGTTTTGCAGTCATAACTCGACTGATTGGGCAAACTGTCAATGATTTGCCTTGAGAATCACTGTTGATAAGCACACGTCATTGAGGAAAACATTCGAAGGCTGCATCGATTTTGTTGTCTGAAAATGATGGAGTCCGGCCCAGGTTACTTGGACTATATTGGATCATCATAATTTTCAGTATAACCACATATATCCAATATATATATATATATCCAAATATAAGGGGTATCATCAAAATATATCAAAATGACCATGATGATAATTTTGAGGATATATTTTTTGTAATCCAAATCATTTTTCCCATATCTTCACTGCGTCATTTGGGTATACCGGTATACCCCAACTTCATAACTTCGACCCATCCGACCATCCGAGGCTGAAGGCGCTGGGGAGCCTGAAAGCTCAGCTGGGAAACTGGGTGAGAGTTGCATCTGGGGCAGGCCGCGAAGCCGCGAAACTGGAATCATCCAACTAAAAATCAAATAGAATGAGAACTTTGAAAACTATATAAGTTAGATCCCTCATATGACTCATATAATATGCCATGTCTATGGAAAATGCCAAACATATTCAACTACAATGAACATCTCAGCTTTGGATGACACACTTCACAGCATGTCATGGAAATTCCTCGGGTTCGTCCGATCATCCCGATGGACCCCTCCTGTTTCAAATTTTGTAGAATCATTTGGGTAAATCATGGTGAATGTTCCAGTTTTACTGGGTTATTCATGGTCATTCTACTCACCATGAAGTTTTGTTTCGGATCTGGGTAAATCATGGTATATTATAACTGGAATAATCACTGGATTTTTTTTTGGAATAATACCTTAAGGTTAATTTTTGGATGATTTTTATGGAATAATAACTGGAATTAATTGGATTCATCTTGCGTATATTTTTGGAAAATCATCCTCTTTTACCCAACCTTTCAGGTTAGTGAAAGATCATAATTTACCCAGAATCATCTCACGGGAATCAACAATTAAACATGATAGCAGCAGGAAATATCAGATATATAAATCTCAGCTGATCAAATTTAAGTAAAACACTGACGAAAAATATAAATAACATCTAGTAACCATCTAGTAACCATATAATAATTATAATATAAATTTAAGTAACCATCTAGTAACATTCAAAATAAAGAATCAGAATCTGCCAGCTGGAATCGGATCATTTTCTCCGTCAGGTTTGATTTTTTGCTTGCAACACTGAAACCACTCGAATGTTGGACATTCGGGGAATTCGACCTGTATGTTTTCTTGAGATCATACTATCACAATCTATCACACACCCACACACACATATATATATATATATACACATGCACGCACATATATTTGCCTAACAAGTCAAGGGCGCGAACATCCCCCGACCTAGGCATGGAAGAGAAGAGTAAGATGGAAGCCTTGGCTCAACGCCAGGGAGCCTGGTGGGTGGGTGGATAGCGACTGGAAAACCTCGAAATGTGCCAGATTTTTTTTGGGAAGAAACATGAAGAAAACTATGACCTTTATAATGAATCTACATATATAATGGGACTTAATATATCTTAATATGGACTTAATAGATCTATAATTATACTGGTTGGTGGTTTGGAACATGGATGGATGATTTTTCCCATGATATTGGGAATGGAATGTCATCATCCCAACTGACGAACTCACTCCATCATTTTTCAGAGGGGTAGGTTGAAACCACCAACCAGTCATTATTAACCATCATTAACCATCATTAATCATCATTAGCCATCATTAAATCACCAGAAAAATCACCATGAACTGAGTTTTTTTTTGCTCAACCACCAACCAGTGAATCTGCATATTTTGGATCTGGGTTTTGACGGTTTTTTGATTCGCCAAGTCTTGGATCGAACAAATCCCAGCCCTATATATATATATATTCATTTTTTTTGTTGCATCCCCATTCTACGGGCTCACAAACAATATAGGTATATTAAGGATATTATATCAATTTTGCTATTATTATATGTATATATATATGATTTCATCTCCAAATTTTCTACTAAGCACCAGGGTTTCTGGGGCTGTTTTTTGTCAGAAAGGATTGGATCTAACCTGGGACATCCCGAGAATTCCCAAGCACAGGGTCCCAGGGTCAAAATTGGGTACCCCAAGAGTTATAGACATGGTTAATACTAGTTAAATCTAATGATATAATACTAATGTTCATAGTCTTAAATCTGTCGCAGTTCTTTAATTTTGACCCATGACAGGATTGAATTGTTTCACATTTGTTTCTGGACAGATCCAGCTCTTTGTCTTGAGTGCTTTTCAGTCCTACTGAGGCACCAAAGAACTTTCAGAGGCTGACTGGAAACAGCCCCCAGAAACCATGATGGATCTAAGGGATTTACAACTGCGGCCGTAACTAGGGGAATGGGACCTGGATGGACCTGGTAAACCACGCTTGAAAGATGTTGATACATCTGCGTTGCGGGAATTTGTGAGATGGTTCGGTGTGCCCCATGCCGTCCCATGCCACTGAAAATGGGGATAGAAACTTCAAGAACAGGGTTGGGAGTGTCTTCTTCTTACTGGTATGGCGGTTCCACTGGTTTCAGGGGTGTAGTTCCTGAATGGTTGAAAGATGTTGAAAGGAAGGTAATCCACAAACGCGGCTCAGCCATGCAAGTTCCAGCTGCTTCTTTCAGCAGGCTGTGGCCGTGGTTCCAGTCTGCAACCCCATCGATTTTCCTCTTCAAAAGAGCCGGACACCATTTGTCATTTTGTCATGGTGAGACTGTTGCCAGCTTGGTTCGCAAGCCATAATTACCCTCTGGTTATTTAACATAGCCATGGAAAATCACCATGTTTAATAGGTAAACCATCTATAAATGGGCCATGTATACCATGGCTATGTTAGTCATAACCAGAGGGTGAGTTGTTTTTTTTCCAAGACTACAATGGATACGAAGGCGAGAATTTGAGCCCAGCTCTGTACAATGTCTGTTGTTTGTAGCAGTATTATCATCACAAAATAGCAATGACTTTGATTTAATGACTTTGATTTATTGGCATTATCCTTCGGTAGTGCAATATATGACCATGATGATATTCATTGCACATTATTATTCAGGAGGTTTTTTTTTTGCTGTTCCGTTTGGGTGTTTTTTTCCAATTTTCATGTCTGGTTGCTTTTGATTTTGCTTCTGTTTTTGCTTCTTTTCCTACTTCTTTGCTTTTCTGCTTCTTCGCTTTTCCGCTTCTCTGCTTTTTTTGTTCTTTCCCTGCTTTTACCCTTGTCTGCTTTTCCGCTTTTCCGCTTTTACTTGTCAAGCCCTAAAGCAACCCCTAAAATCAGTGAATCAATCAGACCTAAACCAACCCAAAATAAACTTGACTCCAGCCTTGAATAAATCTTAAACAATTGTTGAATTCACCCTAAATCAACCGCAACCAAGGGTGAACACCCGAAGCGATAAACTTGAACCCATTCCTCAATAAACACTACACCGACCCTAAACAATTTTTCAACTAACCCTAAGTATACCTCAAATAAACGCCTCATTAAACCCTAAACCAACTTTAGATACACCTTAAATAAACCTTAAACCAACCCTCAACCCTAGATAAACCCTAAACCAACCCTAAAGAAACAATAGACCAACAGGAAATACACCCCAAACCAATCCTGAACCAAGCCTACAAGAACCCTACGCCTTAATCAACCCTGTATGAACTCCAAACCAACCCTAAACTCACCTTAAATGAAGTTGAAACAGTTTGCAAACAAACTAAATAAGCGACACAGCAATTTTAGATAATCCCTAAGCCAAACCGTAAATAGACACGAAATCGCCACCAAATAATTACTAAGACAACCCTAAATAAACCACACCCTGAGCAAAGCCTAAATTACTAATAACAGCTCAACGTGTCGAAAATATGGCCCTTGCGCAAGATTTCCTGCAGAATCCTCGCCCCAAGATCAAATCAGAAAAAACATACCCAAACATACCCGGAATAGAATACATAACCTTATTTGTTACTAGTTAGTTGGGGTTTCACATATTTAATTAGTGTTTTTCAATCGTACTTGAGATGATTTGTTGAGATGACGCTCATATTCTTGGGATGGGTTAATACCACCAACCAGAATAATTGCCAAGTATGACTATGAATTACTCAGATTATTCCATACGATTGCTGCCATGTTTCAATGGATTGGTTTAAGGGAAAATCTTAACTGGAAACCATCGATTTTCCCATTCAAAAAGAGGGGCTTTCCCGTAAAATTTCCCTTCAACCAATCCATTAAATGTGTTTTTTATCTATTGTTATTTTGGGATATTTTTGGTGCACCACATCATTCCAACCACCCCACCAGGCGAAAGCTGCTGTGGCGGAGCTTACATCGCAGCTCGCCAAAGTCAATGAGGTCGGCGCGTGCCGACCCAGTCTCTGGTAATCAAAGATGGAAATGGAAAAACTAGATTTCCATAAATGGAGATACCACAAAATGGAGGGTTTCCATGGGTTTCCCAAATGGAAAATCCTTTGGAAACATGGATGATTTAGGGGTATTCCCATTTCAGGAAACCTCCACATGGTGGAATTATGTTTTTTTTTTGGGGTAAACGTTTAACCAATGAGAATTGCGGGTGAACCATCAACAATGGAGAAATCTGGTTGGTCAATGAACTGGTTTGGGGGAAAACCCGCAGGAAACCATGGCTTTCATCATCAGCGAAGTCTTCCATCCAATTCTGCGAACCGATCGTTTGCAGATGATTTTCCTAGGGGAACTATGTCAGGACTCAGGACCCCTAAAAAGGGGAAACACATGTAACAAGATCTGGGGATTTACGATCGTTGACCCCTCAATGTACTACAATTAACAATATGGAAATATGGTTGGAACTGCAAAAGGATGGAAGAACCATGCCGTTTCAAAAACGCATGGCAGATGAAGCTTGAACATGATTTTAAGTACCAAAAACTGGGTGGGCATTGACTTGGATTGGATGCTGAGGGGCAAGCTAATTTCCAGGTGAATACCCTTGGTGGTATAACTTGGAACTTTCCCACAAGTTTCCTCCAAGTGTGGTGTTTGCGTACAATTTTTGGGGATCAAACATCTCAAATCATCAGAAATTCTCAGCAAATGTCCGTAATAAAAAACATGTTCCCACCATTTTATCCTCATTTCTTCCCCCTCATTTTTTCCTGCCAGAATCCCCAAGAACATTTTCCGAAGAATTTTCCTAATTGACTTCGTTTATCCCAGAATTTTCCATTCATTTTTGAACATTTTCCGAACATGTTTCCACATTTTTCCAACACTTTCCCAAACATTTTCCCACATTCTTCCCAACACTTTCGGAACGTTTTCCAACATTTTTTTCACCTTTTCTCACATTTTCCCACCTTTCCGAACATTTTCCCACAATTTTTCTCACATGTTTCCCCAAGAAGCGCGCCATGAGTGGTGTGAGGAGCTGAGCCTGCAGCAACAGCAGCTGAAAGAAGCCGAAGAGATGCGTCTGGTGGCCGAAGCCTTGGCCAAGGAGGCGCTAAACATTGAGACCATGGCTTCGTGATGGGTCAAAGATGGTATTTTGATGTATTTTGAATGGAAAAAATCTGGTGAGAAAAACGAAACTGAACGGAGGGTTTTGATATAATTAATATTAATTAATCATATTTTTACGAGGAAAATCTGGCAAAATCGGTGAATGGAGGGTTGTGATGGTATTTACCAGTGGTGAACGGAGGTAAAGGTGGAAGCTTTCCCATCAGCTACAGGGGATGGGGATCCAAGTTTCATGGTGCCAGCTTGAATCGAACATGGCCATGGCTGGCTGCCCTGTCATGTGGGACATTCACCACAGGTATATGGCAGTTTATGGCAGGCAGGTTAGATTGAGGGTTTGCCATGGCTAATATCAGGTGTGGTGAGATAAATGGTGAAATTTTCCATCAAGATCCATCAAGAAGAGGTTTGCACATCGTTTGGAACCGATTCTTGCGGACAGTATATAGCCCCACATCGAAAGTTTCAGCATCGAACTGGGACAAATGAGATTGGAATGTTTCCCCATTTGATACATTCCAATTTGTTGGTTACAAGCTGTCTCAGACTCTCAGACTTGTTTCCAGAGAAAAGGGGTGAACTCCCTAACATTCTGAGTCCAGCAACACGGAGAATATAGCGTTTGATAAAAAAATAACAAATAGAGAAAAACAAAACCAGAGCGAACAAAAAAAAAAACACAAATTGAGGAAAATGCATGAACATGCAGGTTTTGTTTTTTTTTTGTTCTTTGTTTGTTTTTTCTGGTGACTCTCCCTGTCGTTGTTTTTTGGTGATTCGGTTTTTGATTGTTTTTTTTGCTAAAATCAACTGTTCTACACGGAATCATAACCCTAACAAGGCACGTTGACAGAGACAACCACCGATTTTTGGACAGTAATCGTTTTTCATATTTGGCGGTTCAGTGCCACAGCATTTTTGGGTGATGAACATCCAATTGCCAGCGATTTTGGTGTTCAGGGATAGCTTGCCGTATATTGTACCATGCACCCATTTTAGCCACGAACAGTGGGGAAAATGGGGTGTCCAGCTAAAAATTACTAGCATTGTTTGTTCCTTAAACCAGCCAGTGAATACTTGGGGTTGTCAATAGGGTACCACTACCCCAAATTTGATGGTGTTAATCACCATTTTTTTTTCATTACACATTTTTGTTATCAACCATTTTCAACAAAGACCTGAATCGTATCAAATTGGATGATCTAATAGTCATTAAAGACCTGATGAAATATCTTAGACTGGTTGGTGGTTTGGAACATTTTTTTATTTTCCATTTCATATATGGGATGTCATCCTTCCCATTGACGAACTCCATCATTTTTCAAGATGGTGAAATGGCACCAACCAGATTTAGTAAGTGGTTTATAATCCATATGTAGCCCATAGTTCATCCCAGAAGTGTGGATATATCATTGGGAACTGTTGAATCGTGGGAATGACCACGAGACTTGCCCGACTTCGACGCGAGGCGAAGTCCAAGGCACCCCAGGCGCGGTGCACTTGGGAAGCAGTGACCCCCATGATGTTGGATGTATCCATTACAATATATATATATTATTTTATATACAGTATATATATATACACAATATGAGACGTGTATATATATATATATCTATCACTACATGGTGAAGATATGGAAATATATGAAGATATTGATATGGAAGTATATGAAACATGTGTATATCACTACTGGAATAGTCATACTATATCATTTATGGAATAGTCCTATTTCACCGTGTTTTTTTTTGGGCAGAGCATCTAAGGTCAATACCCCGTACCCCCAAGCAGGTCGACGATTTTCCCAGCTATAAACCATTATAAACCTTTATTTAGTTTGGGGATTTTCGATTGCCATGTTTGATTACCAGAGGGGACACTTATTGTTATATGTGTGTATATCCATTACTATACGCTACTGTATTATAAAAATGTATATACATATATATATACTATGCTGTTTTACCATCATGTGATTTAGATATGAAGTATTATATTATAGTATATGACTAATGGAATAGTACTATATATATATATGCGCCATATAGATATGGCATTTCATGGACTATTCATAATATGATGGTATAGATATGGAATTATCATTATATATATATATATATATCATGTTGGGGAACTATTCTGTAGGATTAGCCACTATGATATACCATTTACAATTTTATAGGACTAATCATTAGTCGAACATGTGGAAGAATCATGGGGAGGTATAGTTATTGAATGGGAATATGGAAATATAGGCTAAGAATTCTAATTTAGTGGGGGTGCGGAAGAGCAATGTGGATATGGAATGACAATGGCTGTAAAGCTGGATCACACACGCGCACATATATATGTATATAATCGTCTAAATATATAATATATATATAATATATATATACATATATATATAAATGTATACACATAAATATGAATACTATTATACACTCATGCATGCATGCGCATATGTACATATATAAGTAGTCATGCTGCTGAAGTAGATAGAATTCGTTTTTTTCCCACAAAACTCGTCCCAATAATAAGTGAGATGTTTTTTGCACTTTCATATTCCATCTGCCCGAGGATGATGACACGTACATGCATACGTACATACATACATACGTACGTACATACATACATACATACATACACACATACATACACACACACATAGACGCACACACCCACATAGACACAGAGACAGACAGAGACAGACAGAGACAGACAGAGACAGACAGAGACCGACAGAGACGGACAGAGACGGACAGAGACGGACAGAGACGGACAGAGACGGACAGAGACAGATGCCAACATATCAACATATCAACCTACCGGAAAAAAGGTAATGCCTGGATGGTAGTTCAATGACACTTACTTTGTTTTTTGCAAGTTTTCTATCTATGACTTGGGGTTGCTTTTGAAAACATAGACATTAATCTATCATGTATCATCCATTAATCAAACAGTGAACACCCACTAACTAAATGTCGGTGGTCCATCAGTGGCCCATAAATAATCACACACACATATATATAAATAAATAAATATATGCATGTTGGGTTGTCTCAAAATTAGGCACCCCAAATGGTTTGTATACTCCTGTTCACTATTAATATGAGATAATATGAGCATATATTGAGGCATCCATCCTAAGACAGGCCCATACTATATACACTACGTATACACTATCTCCACGTCGTCGTTTCTTTATTCGCATAATCCATCAAGCATTAATCATCCATTAATTAATCACCCATTGCCCGTTTATATTTACATATATGATTCATATATATATATATACATACACATTCACATAATCCATCAATCAGTGTTTCCAAAGTCACAAACCTGTACACTTTTTAATGTACCAACGAATATATATATATATAGTGGTCTTGGGGTAGATAGAATATAGAAATCTCAAAGAACCATTAAAACATGGGAATATGATTGAAAAATCCAGGTGGAAGTCAAAGAGGACAAGTCCGAAGCTTTGGCGGAGGAATTGGTGCCGAACCGGCCCTTTTTCACCCCAGCCAGGGATGCGTCCCTAGTTTTTCTTTTTCCCGGGGATAGGGTTGATTGCTTTTCCCGGAAATCCAATTTGTTTGTGAATTTGTTGGCAAATAGGGTCCATTTGTTTTTGGCAATAGCATCGGTTAAACCATATATATATATGCATCCAATTGTTTTTGGATTGTTGGTTAAACCAACACATTTGGGCATGTCAGAAAATTGGGGTACCCCGAAACCTTTGTTTTCCGGAAAAATGGCCTATTCTTCGGTGGATTTTTTGGGTGCCTCATTTTGAGACGTCCCAATTGTTTGGACCGGTGGAGATGTAATTGTAACCACTTTGCCTCATCAGGTTGGTGTTGTCAACGGAAAGCCTTCATGACTTGGTGGATGGGGATATGCTGATGTTTGTGTTGCATTAGAGGATGCGTCTTATTTTTTTAACCCCCAAACTGGGTCAACCTTGGATTTGTGGATAGTGCCATCTTTCAGAATTGTTTTGCCGTTTGGATTGGAATAAACGTGTACTAACCAGCCAAACATGCCATTTCTTTGCACGGCTGCTAGGTTGGCAGGTCAGCCGTGGATCAAGGGCACATAGCTTCAGCATGGGATTGACACCTCTGGTTTGCAATGGTTGAAATACAATCCATTTCTGGAAGATTTGGGGATGGTTTGAGTGATGGTTGGTTATTGAATTGAACTTGCCACAATGTGACCACCAATGGTGTCACCGTGTTACACCGTGGTTTGGTCAGTTCTCTAATTTCAATCAATTTCCAGAGTGACAGGGTGTTTGGAAAAACATGTGGCACGCCTGGCACGCCTGTGCGATTGGTTCAAGTTCAAGATGCCATTCAGACACGGCCATGTCACCGTGATATGGCACATCTAATCACATCTACCAAGCCGTTGCGCAATGACAGACATGATTTTTGGTGTCTTGTTACTTGTTGTTTTTGTTCACCATTTCTTAACCATTTGAATTTGTTCACATAAAAATCACAAAACATCACCGTTTCAGTGACCAGCCATGGAATTCATGGAGCCTCGGTCTGATGAGGTCGGCACACACCGCTGTGTGTGGCTGGATCTTGCGAGTGGAGACGTTGATGTCTTTTTGAACCATATAATACCATATAATCAGGACATAATCAATAGTATATATATATATGTAACCAATCTATCTTTACTGTTTAATCAATACATAATCAACATATAATCAATATATATATATATAATCAATATATATACACACATATATAAATATATACTGTATATGTGTGTGTGTATAGGTATATCTATATATATATAAATATACATCGTCAATATACACTCTACATCTCGATAACAATATATGTCACATTCGGGTCAGATTGGGGATCTCCGGGATTTGGGGGCCAGGTGTCATGGGTGTTACCATCCTCATGGGAGTTGTTTTGAAGCAACTGGATGGGTAGAAACCAATCAATTGGAGCATTGCCAGAACCATCACCGGACCAGCCAAAAGACGACACTTAACCGAAAAAAGAGATTGACCGATTGACCATGAATTAAGTTCAAGTTTCCGAATATCATGAGATATCAATAGATGTAATAGATTGTAATAGTATACTTAAAGATGGTAACATATGGTAGCATACAATGATATATAAGTTCCATTTCCCAGGGTTCATGCTTTGCTATCCTAAGAACTATGTCACAACCAGAGAGTGTTTTTAGGTTGACTGGCTATGTCCTTTCCCCATTTCTTGGTGGACGAATTTCTTGCGAAAGTCGCTGCATCGAACACTCACCAATCCCAAGCAATCCCAAGAACAAGCCCTTTTTTGAGAATGCCTGCTGAACAGTGTTCGACCTCCTGTGGGTTCTTAGATTTCTTAGCAGGAGGGTTGGGATTGACATGCCCAGCAAATCACAAATACCAGTTTGTTTGAAAATTGGGTACTGGCCCTGTTGATGCTTTAAACCATCATCATTTTCTTCAAAGGGTCATCAGGTAAAAAACCATGTTTCAGCCGCCCCCAGAAAATTATGTTGGTTATATGTCCATCACACATGTTCATATAATTATATATAATTATATATATGTAATATAGATGTCCCTCTATGGTGTAAGTGTAAGTATCTAGCGATTTATGTCCCAACCATATCCCCTTTAAATGATAAGGGCAATCGAAAAGCAGGAGCTGTTTAGCGATGGACCAACTGAGTCCACTGAAGTGGAGGACGGTCCAGGACCGGTTTTCAGCAGTGGGTCATGGTGGGTCAACTCGACGCGCGAGAAGTGCTGGTACTACTCGTGTTATTTGTTGTTTATGCCTTGTTTATTCCAACTGAAGTTGTTATTAGTAGTGCTATTCCAATTAGTGGTACTATTCCAATTTGTAGTAGTACTATTCCTGTTAGTTATTGGCTATCATTGCTTTTGAATGCTTTTGAATGTTTTATGTTGCCATTCATTTTATTAGCTGCTGCAGTAGGAGGGGAGGGGGAGGAAGAGGAGGAGTAGGAGTAAGAGTAGGAGCAGGAGTAGCAGGACTCGTTATAGGAAAAGGAGTACGCGTAGGAGGAGGAGCAGCAGCAGTAGTAGTATTTCCATATCTGAATCTACGTTCATGTACCGGAGGTAAAGTTGAAAGAGTGACCAACTAGCCCTTGGTGGGCCGATTTGCAATTTTGAGTCCCCATGCGCCATACACCTCACCTGAAAAGTTCCAAGGTTTACATCATCTTCCAGGTTCATGGTTTGCCTTCTTAGTTGATTTGTTCCTCTTTTTGCCGGGTGAGTAAAATTCATGTTTCCCTATTTTTCCCATTGCTGGTGGTCATATATATATCCAAAGAACTGGAGCAAACCCTTTGAAGCCCCGGGAAAAAAAGAACTGATCTGCGAATGTTCCATGGGATAGCTACTTGTATTTTGGCAAATTTATAACTTCAAGGTTGGTTGTCAAGAGGGTACACCCCTATGTTGGTAGAGGAAATCAACCAGGGCATTGTGGTGCACGCATTTGGGACTTTCGGGTCCAAGTTCCTTTTGTTACTTGGACCCAAAACATCCCAGTGAGGATAACAAGTTGTTTTGAGAAACTATCGTTTGCCCATGTTTTTCCAACGTAGAACCGTAGAACCCATTAATCTAACCTTTTTTTTTCCTTCTCCCATGGTTATTAGTTATTAGCCACAAAACCCATGCCTGGAAAACGCGCATCCACTGCCGAAACCTTTCCTGGCGCTCAGGGCGTAAACGCGTTGCTTGGTGCGTTCGAGGGCCCTCCGTTGGTTGATGATTTCATGCTATTTCAGTCATGGAGAGTGAAACATAATTTTTCACCATGGTTCATAAGGATTTGAACTATCAGGTGGGGATATGTCTAGAGTCTAATTGATAACTCAGTTGCTGATTTCTTCGGGGATAAAAACCGACCTTTTAGATGCATGGGGGTGATTAGAATCCAGTATAAAGCTACGACATTTTGGGTGTTGAATACTGCTCAATTGGGATGGTTTGACCAAAAAGACTCTATTTTCATTATCATTTCTTGCCTAAAACCATGGACCCCCCATCATATCCCATAACGCAATCCAATTAGGATAGGTTTTGATACCATTTGATACCCATATACCCCCACATCGTGGCATAAAACTATATAAAACTCACATTTTTTCCCGTCTTTTTTGGTAGTGATTTTCCCACCTCGCGGCCAGGTTGCCAGGCTCTTGAGGCATTTCGCTTTGTTGTCGCTGCTGGCTGCGGTCTGTCTCATTGGACGGCAGAGGCCGGAGGGATAGATCCTGCCATGGGCGTTGGTCCTTGGTCTGGATGGGTTTCCACCAAGAATTGGGGCAATTTTCTGCCAAAATCCTATAATTGATATATACATATATTTGGGACCATTTGGGAATTGCACAAGCATATTTGGGAATCATCTATCATCTGTGCCATGGTCAAGTTAGTTAACTTGTATACCCAGTCCATCCCAGTCCTTGGAGCTCTTGGGTGGGACATCCATTTTCATAGCGACTGTGGAAGAATGTGGTTTTGGATTCCATACCACATGGGATAGATGAACATAGCACATCAATCCCATGTCACTTGATCATAAACTGATATGACGGGATGGCGCTGGAGAGAGAGAAAAACATATGATGTGATGTGAGGTTCGGATGGTTCGGGATGACTCATGATTGATGATTTGATGAGTTCTGTATTCTCAATCTTCTCGTGTCTTATTTATTTGCTAATTCTTTGCTATTTATGGGGGTGCAGGCCCAGCTGGTACGAGGCGGTACGGTACCGGCAGGCCATGTGGGCGGTGGAGTTGCCATTGAAAAATGAAACATGGAAAATGTACAAAAAAAAACAATGTTTTAAGAATCCATGGTTTCCGGTGAAGATTTTCCCTGAAACCAATCCGTTTATCCATGGGACACAGCATGTTTTAGCCTTGGGATATGGAGGATTTCCTGTTGCTTCAGCAAGTCATAGGATTTTCTGGGAGCAAGTTGGAACCAACTCTGAGACTGGGGTTGGTTCTGTGGAAGGCAAGGCAGGGCATGGTACAGTTTCTCTTCAGATCACAATTCCCCAGCTGCAAAGTCAAGTAACCCCACTTTTCGCATCCCGGTTGGTAACATTTGGTGCTGGGGAATATCGGACTCCTAATTGTGGAGATTTGGTTTATAGGCATCAGAAGAACCATGCCCCGCAGTTGTTGCCGAAGTAATGGGACACATCAGGTTGACAATGAACTTAGGGAGCTTGGACATGTCTCAGAATTGGTTGAATTGAACATCTTCATTTTTGTTTACAAAGATCCTCAAATTCTGCAGATGTCCGGGAAAAATATCTTCCTTTTCTTCAGATGTTCCTTTAAATATTCTAAAAAAATGTGGACTGAGTCGATGTGACCCCTAAAAGCCACGAAAGTCGCCATGCGTTCTCGGCCTCTCGGCCTAGGGATCGCAGCTGTGGGCCCCCCCTGAATGGCATAAAGATGCTGAAGGAAACGACGTCAAGGCCAGGTGTGAGACGTGGGGCGGTGGGGCATCCCCAAAGTTTCAAGAAAAAACCCCTAAATGGTATAAAATAGAAGGTTTTTTTTATATGTTTTTATCCCCAAAGAACGGAACCACATTATATATATACAGCATAAATATATAGTTATAAATACAGATGCACACAGACATACATACACGCACACACACACACACGTACCTACATACATACGTACGTACGTACGTACGTACGTACGTACGTATATAAATACATAGATACATAGTGCCTGAGGATCTTGTTTTTCTTCTAGCCACCCGTGGGATGATCCTTCAAGCACTCTCTGAGTTTCTCTCTGAGTCCGACCAGCCTCGTAGGTTCGGAGAAAAATCCCAGAATTGTTGAAGAAATATGAAGAAATCAGGTGTTCCCCTTTGCATGGACCATTTGATAGTAGAATCTGGGCCAACCTCGGTTTGGTAGCATGGATGACGGGTTCCTGATTTTTCAGCCATGGAACTGCCGGGGTACGTGGATGTTTTCCAGACAGAAACCAAAGGACAGAATTTCACCCTAATCGGTGCCCTCTGGTAATTTAACATAGCTATTGAAAATGGCCATTTATAGTGAGTTTTCCCATTAAAAATGGTCATTTTCAATAGCTATGTTAGTTTACCAGAGGGTATAATAAGGCAATTTTGTTCACATTCTTCCTGGTATATTCTGGAGATTTCCTGAAAACATCAGGCCCCCAATGGCTTGAAAAGATGGTGGGGCACCTCCCAATGGCTTCGCTCCGCCATTTTTTGTCTCTGGAGGATACCTGGGACCACTACCAGATGCCCAATTGCGACAGTGGACCACCTCCCAACGCGAAAAAGAAGGCCAAATGGCGATGGTGTACTCTCCAGTAAACTAACATACTGTGGATGGAAGAAAACCTGCAGCAGTTGATAGGTTTATCCCATGATTTATAGGATTTCAACCATCCAAGGTGGTGCAGGATTTCGCAACCATCCACAGTAGCCATGGAAAATGGACCATTTACAGATGATTTACTAAGTAAGATAGTGATTTTCCATAGCTATGTTCGTTTACCAGAGGGTATGGTTGTTTATGGCTTTGAGTAAGCGCCACATTAAGTAGGCTAGGTCCAAAAAACGTCCTTCCAGTGAATATTTTAACGGAAGCCTTCCAGTACCACTTAGGGACTTCGGATCATCGCTCCGATAGGTCCTTGGGATAGCCCCCCAAGTGGTGAATGAACACATCCATTGAATCATGCAAAATCCACAGGTCTTAGTGGTTTCATACTTGGGAGTGCAGTGTTTCACTAACTGCACTTACAAGTGGATCATAGTCTGACATAGTCTGACATTAAGTTAAGGGTTGTATCTGACATATACATGCATTCATATATCATGTATATATATACAATACAATAAATATATATAATAGTATATAAAATATAGTATATATATAATATATTTAATATATATATTATCTATTATATTATATGTCATATATCATGTATATATATATATATATCCCAACATACCATGGTTACCAATCATTTCTCTTTCCACCAGGTGATCGTGGGTCCCAAAATTGCCCTGCGAAAGATGAAGGCCGCCGTTTTTCGGAGAAGTCCATGGGAAAATGTGACTCTTCAGTCCATGGGAAACATGGCTTCATTGAATTTAGATATAATGTGATCTATGTAGGTGGGATATACACAAGGTGGTGCCCCATAGTTAGCTAAGTTGGTTTATAACTCCAATAACTATGGTTTGTGGTAGATATATTAATATTTACTATGGTTTACAAACCAACTTATAACTGGTTAACTGGTTGGGCACAGCCTTGCAGTACCTATATATATATATATATCTAGAATTATATTTACTATATATATATAGAATTATATATACTATATATATGTATATATATATATGTAATCTAAATGTAATGGTAAATGCAAATGCAAATGTTATTGCAATGTAATGTATGTATATATATATATTTAAAAAAACAACTTGATATGCTACAAGGTGGGGCTCCCAAACGGTAGCTAAATTGGTTCATGAATGTCGTTTATCAGTAGGTTATTTATGGTTTGTGGTAGGTACAGCTGTAGGTATCTATGGGTTTTTGGTTGTTCAGACCAACATATTTCAATTTTTTTCTCAGCTATACAACCCAGTGAAAAAGAGAGGAGGATTCAATCATCAACAACAAGGGCACATTAGAATTACTGTAAACCAACAAAGAAGAATATTGAATATTGAATAAATACTGGAACTTATTACCATCTGGAAATTAGTCAAACATGGCAATGAGAAATCCTCTGTAAATAGGTGTTAATGGGAACATCGGACCATCGTTTATGTTTAGATAATGTGGTTGATTTTCCATCGCTATGTTTTTCAAACAAACCGGAGGAGATCGCAGAAAAACGGCTGTGAGTCTGGCACCATAGGTACCCTTAGGTACCCTAAGATAGCTGGTTAATGGATGTCGAATATCCCCCACACATGTTATGAGTTGTGATAGGTTTTGACCCATCCCCAGTTTCGACATTTTCTCCCACTGTTGGTCCCATCCCCAGTTCGGAGTAGGGGCTCTGCAGGAGAAGTTGAAGTTGCCGAAACTGAAGATCGAAGCCGTGCGGAAGATGAAAGATGTCTTGGCCGCGATCTCAGGGAGGATGGGAAGCCTCTGGTTTACCCGGCCTGGTAAACTGCCACAGAACTGATGGGAAAGATCCACCATGTTTAATATGGGAAAATCCACTGACTGGGCCATTTTCTATGTCGTTTTTTGTATGTTTACCAGCAGGTAGATCAGGGGTTTCCATGTGAAGATTCCATGATGTTGACTGGGAGGATCATGGATCATCATTGAACTGGAGGGCCAGGGCGGCCATTTCGGGCAAGAATATGGATTGGTTGTTATCAGATGATCAGCTTTACCACGGGCATGTTTGATTCCTCACCAGCCGCGTCAGCCTGGTTGATTCATCAGATACCATTTTGATCCATTTTGATCCATTTTGATCCATTTTGTACTGGCTGGTGGTTTCAAACATTTTTTATTTTCCATAATATATGGGATAACATTGACTAATATTTTTCAGAGGGGTTGAAACCACCAACCAGTGTACGTTTGTTGTTGCCACTTCACTAATTGAATTGACGAGTTTGATTGGAATATGGCTGGCTTTAAGGTCAATCCCCACGCTCAATGGGATGTACCTTACCTTAGACATCCCTAGACCATTGGGGTCACAAGTCGCAATGGGAATTCAATCAACAGAGACGATATTTGTTGATAGACCCTCCTACTCCCTGTCAACTAGGAGGTCTGTGAGATCAAACACCAATTTTGTAGATTGCATAGCCGTTATTGAGCCATTTTGTTGTTTAACTGCCCATGCCACAAATTTTCTTGCTGTAACACTGTCGGGTTTTAGCTTCCCCGCAGCTTTGGGAGCAGCACGGAATTTCCATATTTTTGTCTTTGAAGCTCCTACGTGCAAGAACGTGTGCGTAGATTCTGAGTCATTTTCTCATAGGTAATTTCCGGGTAAGTCAGCATAACTTCATATAGTTTATCTATGAATGGGCCATCTATGCCGTAACTATGCCAAATAACCAGGGTGTCTCATCATTCCAATGGCTATTTCAGGGACCTAAATTGGCTGTACCTACCATATGTAAGGCCTACGTAAGGGCTAAATCTCAAGGAATATCCTCACAACATATGGCCTTATATGGATTTGAATGGTACAGTAGCTCCATTTTAGGTTCCTGAAATTCCCATTGAACAATCATGGATGGTTGGGAATTCCCTTTCATTGATCCATTATTGCAATTATCGATCCTTTTAGGATCTCTACCTCTAAGGCTGGGAATGTGGATGGGGCTAGAATCTGCTAAGAGGATCCCACGGATCGTCAGTAGTTAGCCTGGTGATCGTAGGTCCCCATTCAGTGGATGTTCCTATTTATAAATTATATACTCTGACATATCCATACATCAATCCATAAGATGGGGTAATTGGATGTTTTTTTTGATATTTTTCATGGGTTATCACTATAAGCCCATGTTGCTAAGCACTTGAGTGGGAGAATCCTCCAAGAACCATGAGCAGTAGCTCCTAAATCCACTGGCGAGAATATATCATAAGGAATTTCCAATATCAAGCAGAACATTGATCTGGGCCTTTTTTGGATAATCATTGAGTTAAGTCCCTTCTGTGAACAATATGGGACTAACAATCAAATAATCAACTGAATCAATGAATTAGTTGAATCTCCTTGAACAGTACTATGGCTAATAGTTACTTGGATCTTGGGCTAAAATTGGGCCAATAATTAGGATCAAATGTTTGTTTCCTACATATTGAAAACTGACTAAGTTAACTAAGCAACTCATGAATGAGCTACGCTTATTAACAACTCATCGTGGATCATCCAGTCGTGTTCATTTGATTTGTTGAAAGCTCTGCATATTCAACCAGCATTGTGAATGCACCTACTCAATAATCAGAATTCAACTGAAACTAATTATATAACTTATAATCAATATTTTATAAGTGAATTCGCATGCCCTCTGGTAATTTAACAGGTAGTCATGGAACAATTTAATAGGCCGCCGTGGAACATCACCATGTTTGGTAAATCAGTCAACTAAGTGGACCATGGCTTCCATGGCATACTTACGTTGAGAGTCGTTCGGCTTTCCTGGAGATTACAAGTTGATTTTTAGACCCCATCAACTCTACAATGTGAGGCCCCCGTTCGATAGCTAAGTTGGTTTATAACTCCAATAACTATGGTTTATGGTACTTATAACTATAGTTACTGGGGCTCATAAACCAACTTAGCTATCGAACGGGGGCCTCACATTGTAGAAACCACCAAGATTTGATGCAGAAAAGCTTCAATTCTGGAGCTTCACACCAAAAAACTCACCCAGTCACAACGCCAAACGGTTTAACCCTCAAGCCTTTGTGAAGCCGGTCACATTCGATGAAACTAATCCCATCACCTTAATATTAAACACCCCATAAATTTTCCCAGGTTTATTATTGGAAATTCCCTACGAAACCATGGTTTCTAAGGGGGTATTTAATATTACCCATAGGATCCATGTATGCTATATATGATGACATTTACCATCAATATACCCCCAATGTTAGCATATATACCATACATGGATCCTATGGGTTAGGGGGAAGGGAAGGGATTCCAACTTTTTAAGACCTTTTTTTTCCATCGCCGGAGCGCCTAGGACCTGACAGATCCTCAGCCTCAGCTCTTCGCCACGGACACCCTTCGCCTGCGGCGCTTGCGACACGAAGTTGACGAAGGCGCAGGAAGATGGTGAAATCTCAGGAAACAACAGAAAAGTGGTGAACTGACTATATATCAGTAAAAGGGTTTTTGCGGGTACCGCAGTGATGAATTACTGGTGGTAAACGGAACATGGCTGGATTATGACTTTTCATTCAGTTGGGAATGGAATGTCATCATCACAACTGACTCATATTTTTCAGAGGGGTAGGTATACCACCAACCAGATTATCAATTTCTATCTTTTTTTTTGGTGTTACTATATATGTAATGGCCACATCATGCCACATCTGCGTTTTTTTTTCTCCCAGTGACTGGTACGTCATATGGAGGTACTGCAGTTTTAGCACCTCAACTCCAGTTCCGTCAAAAACCAGGGGTTTTCTGGCATTTATGCAGGCTTTTGAGACATCCCTTGCCCCACCATTTTTTCCGTCTTCATAAGAAGACGTCCTGCAACTAACTGCGGCGGTTTTTTCAATTTTTGATTGGCCCATTGGCAGTGAACGATAGTACTGTGGATGGTTGCGAATCCTGCACCACCAAAAGGATCGTTGAAAGCCTACAATGTGAGGCCCCCGTTCGATAGCTAAGTTGGTTAACAAAAACCCCAGTAACTAGTTCGTTATAAGTACCATAAACATCCATAAACCATAGTTATCGGAGTTATAAACCAACTTAGCTATCTTATCTTGGGGGCCTCACATTGTATGAATAATGGGATCTAATGAGATAATGGGATCTAATGGGATAAACCAACGTTTTCAACTGGTGCAGGATTTCGCAGCCATCCACTGTAGCTCCATGGTGCCATGTACCTGGGCCAGGGGATGAACCAGACGCCCTGCCGCCGAAACTCGCGGCGGTCAGGGATTTGAAGGTGCAAAGGGGTCCTAGGACTGGAGCACGGTCCGCACGGTTACATCATTAGTTGAAGATATGATGTCTAGATATGGCAGTACAATTTTAGATCATAGGACCTAGGACGATTCTAAAGGATTAACTAGTTGAAGATATGGAAGAGCCATGGGGAGGTATAGTTGTTCGATGGGGATATGAAGCAATCATGGGAATACGGAATAGTAATAGGGATGTGGAGTGATCATGGCTGGAAAGTTTGATCAATTTGATCAGGACCGAATCCCTGCGCCCCAAAATAGCCGAACTTTTCAGAGTGACTTAATTATTAGAATTGACGCAGACGTGGATTCTCAGCCGTATGTATGAAGATTTCTGGGACATAATGATGATCTAATATAACCTATAGAAATATAAGGGGAATTGTCACTTATTCTGAGGATTATTAATAGATTTATTGAACCAATCACCAATTACCGGGAAATGGCAATCCAAGTGTCCGAGACGTTGAGGTGCTATGAGATGGCTATACCATATAGACCAGCTATTTTGGTCAACGCAACCATGCTTCCGGGCATTGATTTAAGCCCCAAACAGGTAGAACCGTATTTCTTTTTGATGGACTTGGACTTTCTTTCTTGTTAGGGGTTGCGATATATCTTCGGGCAAGAATGACTGGCAGACGGGATCCTTTGGCATTTGGTTCAACACCCCCCCCCCGAATCATGGTCAGCAGAGTATGTGATTCACTGCATGATTCACTGCATGATTCACTGAGTGCACAGCGTTCTGAAGCAATTTTATCTGGGAAAATCATCCTTGGGGAATATCAACTGACGATTTAAATCTAAGGTCGGGGGTTGAATATGGACCCTACTGGGGGGAGCTTGACAATGCCGTAAACACACCCTACGGCCCATTCCGTTGTTTGTGTTTTTAAGTCTGGCATACAGAATTTATGTATAGCTGTCTGCAACGTATCGCAAAATTACATCCGCAAGAGAATTGGTAATCTCTAAGACTCTAAGGCAAGTGCTAAACCATGGATTTTGGTCTCAACATGGTAGAACCATAAACATTTATAACATGTAATAGCTATAGAAAACTATTCAACAACGCCATGATTTTGTTGTTTTGGGATGCTTCTTCGGCCATCCCTCTTTGCAAGGATGGCCGCGTACACATCAAATACGTTCCTGTGTGCCCCGACTGCAGGCCGCATGCCATGGCTATCCATATGGCCATATGTCATGCCATGGGTGTCAAGGGCGATCTTGGGGCCCCCAATTTCTTTTGGTCAAGGGACTACAGACAGAGCCCAGGTTGATGTGCAAAGCGGTCAGACTTAAACCTACACCATGATCCAAGGAGTTGGAATGTAACATGATTGTTTCCAACAGGTGATTCTCTCAACACATTCCAGGACATTCCATTTATTTTTTTTTTTTGGGGGGAGCTCTTCGAGCTGCCAGCTTGACCGAGGAAGAGAACAAGAGCCCAGCAAATCTGCGCGGAGCATATTGCCATAGCCAGCGCTGACCACGCGCAAATGTGGCATGGTCGTGGGACAATGGGGAGGGAGTTGTGCAGCTAGCAGGGCAATCATCCCCAGCTTTTGGTCGAGGAATCTTTTTCTGTTTAGGAACGGGGCGGTGGATCACCATGATCATACAAGCTTTTTGTCAATGCCCATATTTCAAGAACCTAAATTGGAGGTACCTACCATATATAAGGCCTATTTTTCAGGCCTATATTCCCATAGACTTTGTGTTTAGGAATTATTCGTTGGAACAACATCGAATTTGCCCATAATTTGCCCAGACAAAGTCGCCAAGACACTTGTGGATTGATGGGGATGCATGGGGTAGTGTTGGCAGGTTCAATGATTATTATTATTATAGATGATCTATTTATAATAATAGTAATTAATGATTATTGATCTATTATAGATGATCATCCTAATTATTGATATTATTGATAATTTTATACAAATAACCATAGATATGATCATCTATTATGATTATTATGATTATTATATCTGCACAATTTAGAGCGAGGGCTGACGAGGTACGAGGTGAATCTTTGCAATTTAAGCGAGGTGAATTAATTAAATTCAGAAAACGAGGTGGGCAGAAATTGCTTTCAAAGCATGTGCA